>Ga0209755_10000349_pt1 | contig 86858 bp, 89 predicted proteins | sample TergutCo191P1_FD_187301 | JGI IMG/M metagenome (GOLD analysis project Ga0209755, IMG submission 187301) | Cornitermes sp. P1 segment gut microbial communities from Petit-Saut dam, French Guiana - Co191P1 (SPAdes) (version 2) | ecosystem: Host-associated > Arthropoda: Insects > Digestive system... | reverse complement strand
TCGGTACAACGTCGGGTTTCCTTGACTGTCGTAAGCAAACTTTTCTTCACCAAAACTCACCAATCGGTCACCCTCGTACGTGTATTTAATGTCGCCCTTGAACAATATGTTCCCGTTCGTGTCGTACACAATTCCTGTTTCACCGTCTTTCTCAAGCCGATTCAGGGCGTCGTATTTGTAAAATTTTGTTGCCCTCTAGTAAATTTTTGTGTATACTTGAATTGTGAACAAGAACAAGGTTTCAAATAAACAAATTGATACAGATAAACTTAAACGTAGAGTTCTGATACGAAAGATACTTTTCATCTCTCTCCTATTGGCAGGTATTATTACTACAATTGTCGGGATAGTTCTCTCTTCCGTAATAGTACTGATAGTTGGTGTTTTACTGCTCGGCTCAGGTATTGTAATATCACTTTTAATCGGCACTAAAATTATCGAATTAGAAGAACGAATTGAATCATATTGCCCTGACTGTAATAATCCAACGCTGGTCCTTGCGAATATAACAAACAAAGATATGGGAGAAATAAAAACAGTTCGTGCAAGTGGCGGTCTTATATCAACGGCAAAAAGAAAATTAATACGCGAGACGCGTCACTATAAGTGTTCAAAATGTGGATACGAGCATCAATCACACTCTACAAATCAAATTGACTAACGCAGTCTTATTCCTGTTCTCGGCAATCTAGGCCTGAAAAAAATATTGTGTAAGTTATCTCTGAACCTCATCAAATCTTCAACGAGATTTTGAATAGGTCCCCTGCGCTCATTGAACGTGACATTAGGGGTATATCCAGGTGGTCCCCCATACCATTTTAGCCAGTCCATAATTTCATTAGGTATATTTGGTTTTTTAGGAATTACTCCGCCAACCCAGCCCCAAAAAGGTGTTCTCATAACAGCACCACCGATTCCACCAAGACCCATATTCATACCACCACCCACTGGCAAATTCCACACAGGTCGTGAAATTACAATGGTATTGTTGTTGTTGTCATTCCACACGGGTCTTTCAATTATACCACCACCACTTGGCGGGTGATTACTACCACCGCTACTTACATCCCGTATCATACCTGTCGGGTCACTGAACATGACGGGGTTGTTTCCGCAGTACGCGTACAGGTTTAGTCCGTTAATCATGTTCCGTGTGATGTCCAGTATATCAATCCTGTCCATGTTGATAAACCGTCCAACCTCTGGGTCATAGTACCTTGTGTTCAGATAATATAGCCCTGTTTCCACATCGTAATAATACCCGCGGTACCTAAACGGGTTCATTTCCCCAATCTCCTCGCACGTGTAATTCTCAACTCTGTGTTTTCCCCATGCATCATATTCATATCGCGCAACCAACTCCCCGCCCTCGTCAAATATGTGCGTGACATCGCCCTGAACATTCTTCCTGTACCAGTAACTTTTCCCGTTCGCAATCATTCCCTGTACCCCGTTCACTCCATACAAGTACTCAACAACCCGTTGCGTCACCGCCGTGTAACTCGGGTCGCCCACAGTTATAAACGCGTCCTCGTCGGCGTGCAAGTGCAAATCCACGTACACCGCTCTCCTACTCTCCGCAAGCAACCTCATCCCATTGTAGAAGAACTCCGTCCTCTTTGTACCCTGAATTTTTGCCGTTCGTTGCCCACTTGCATCGTACTCAAATTCATACTTCCCATACCTCTCGAGGTTCCTCACATTCCCCCATCCAAGTTTAACATCTCGGTACAACGTCGGGTTTCCTTGACTGTCGTAAGCAAACTTTTCTTCACCAAAACTCACCAATCGGTCACCCTCGTACGTGTATTTAATGTCGCCCTTGAACAATATGTTCCCGTTCGTGTCGTACTCAATTTCTGTTTCACCGTCTTTTGCAAGGCGGTTCAATGCGTCGTATTTGTACTTTGCAACTGATTTGTTGTTTCGCAAGATTTCAATGATGTTTCCCCTTGAATCATATCGGTACACGGTTTTTTCGTTGCCATCAAAAACACTTGAAACAAGAGTTGTTGCCTTGTCGGACTTCTGATAAAAGTTCAGGCGTTTTAACTCGAAAGGACTGCTAACTTTTTCCACCCGCCCAAGACTGTCATAGCCAATACCTTGTTTTGCACCATTCGGCAAGTTGATTTCAACCAATCTGTCCTGTTCGTCATATGAAAAACCATATTTTTTGCTCACGGTTTCTACTGGCGTTTCAACAAGGTATTCGCTAAACACAACATTTCTTCGTGCATTGATGTCTTGAGTAATCGAAAGTTGGTTGTTCTTGGACTTGATAACATTACCACATCGGTCATATGCGAAATCGGTCACGGTGTCAGTTTTTTTGTCCACCACTTGTGATAGCCTGTCCAAGTTGTCATAGGTGAAACTATGCAAAAGTTTTCTGTCACCTTGATATGGTGTGTTAAAAACCGAAGTTACCATCCCACGCAAGTTCGTAACTGTTTCAAAAACATCACCCGTTGAATAAGTAGCAATGATACTGTACTGCTTGGCATCGGCGCACCAGGGGCGGTGGTCATATTTAGCGAATTGCCTGCTATCAACAAGAATCTCTTTGATTCTTCCCCAATTATCATGCTTGTACTCGATTGCGGTGTTACCACTTTCAAGTTTTTTAAGCAACTCTTGCTCGTAACAAAAAATAGTTTGATTGCGTTCGCCATGCTCAGTGCCTTGGGTCAAAGATAGAACTCTATCGGTGTGTGGGCAACGACCAAAGTTTGTTTCAACACCTGTTGGGTCAATAATCCCTTGCACAATGTTGCTTGTGCCTTGATATCTAAACTCGGTTTTGTTTTCACCACGTCCATCGAATTCGGAAAGCAAACGTCCATTTTCGGCAAACACTCTCTGTGTATAAAAACGTGACCCTGGATTTTGCTTGTAGTAGAACGAACTTGTTTTAGGTTCATTGATATTTCCATCCGAATCAATCGAGCGAATCAGATTACCGCTCTTGTCATATTCAAATACCTCATGACGATTTTCGGTTTGCCCGTCAATATTTATCGTTGACTCGGTTCTAATAAGTTTCCTGTCACGATATTCAAATATCGTTTCTACCACAGTTTTAACTTCACCAACGACTTCCCCTCCAGCAACTTTACTTGAGAATGTCATAGCGGTTTCAAACAGTGGCTCGCCTTCGTTCTTGTACTCTACACAAGTGGTGTTATTTCCTGTGCCATTTCCAAGCGCCTGCTCCGTGATGGTGATTGTGTTGACCTCTTCGCCATTTCTTGTCGCACTTCCGTAAACATAGGCGACGTCAGCGCGTGGATTATTTTCCACTACGACCCTTTCCCGAGTAATACGCTCATTTTCGAAATGAAATTCTTCCGCCACTCCAGTATCATAACTCACACTCGTCTGCGCACCTGTGTATGTCAACCGAGCGGTAGAATTTTCCTTAACTTGCTCATCTTTGTTTACGATTGAAAAAGATTGAACTTGACTGTTTCCCCAAGTAAGTTGCACCCCAATTTCCATCGGTGGTATGATTCGCTCTATCAGATTCGACTGATTCCCATAACTGAAACTTGAAACCTGTCCGTCTGGATAGACAACCGTTTGCAATTGCCCACTTGTGAAATTAAAACTCGTGCGACGCCCTCTGAAATCAACAATAGTTTGTAAAACATCACCAGCGTATTCAAACTTGATTTCTTTGTCGCCACTACAAACAACACGGTCAATACGTTCGTCTTTGAAAATAATCGTTGCTTTATTTTCAAATGAATCCTGCATTGAAATAAGTTTACCAACCTTGTTGAAACCCAAAACAATACCATTGCCTGTCGTAATGAAGTTCTCTGGCAAATGTTGGTTCAGTTCCCCCAACACAAATTCTTTTTGTGCTAACATCCGAATTAAAACATCAACATCTTCGATTGCGCGTTTTGTTTCCACAACACACATTTGGTCATTGAATTCGCCTTGTTTTTGGAATGTTCGCTCTTGAAGTATGTTTGAGAAATCTGTGAACCTTTGATTTATCCACTCAGTTCTGTCAGTGAAAATATCTTGGTGACGTTTTTGTTCTCGATTATCCCTTGGTAGAGTGTTAGGTGCGTCGCTGTCATTATCGGCCAGGTACGCTCTCCGATTTTGCATACCGTCATTCAGATTTTCCGCAAATCGACCATCTTCGTCTGCAAATCTCAACCTACTTCCTTGGCTATTTAACCCAAGTGCACTTGTTATAACATGTTGACCAGTTCGATGCTCTCTCCTTGTTACGAGTGAATGCAACTTTTTGAGTTCAAGTACAGTCCTTTGTATCTCTGTAAGAGAACCATTTTTATCTAGCCTACTACTACTGTTAAACTGATTTGCATCATGTTCAAATAATACTCTTTCATTGCCTGGCAAATCCCTGCCTTCCAACTCCCTTTGTATATCTCTTAATTTTTTAAACTCTTCGTCATGCATTTCATTAAATCTTTCAAGGGTATAAAGAATAGTATCAAGGTTTCTTCGCATTGATTTTATTTCTTCTTCAAGTTGCACAACCTCCCCAGGTCGTGTTTCAATCTTTTCGTTACCATTGTAATGCAAGAGATTTGTTTTCAGAGTAAGTCCATCGTTCGACTTCATGTCGGCAAAAACTTCACGACTTCCTTGAAACAACCGTCCATCTTGTCGGATTTCGATTTCAGATGGCTTTGTATTCTCTGGAAGATAAACCCTTTCATTTCTTTCACCTCGGTAAAAGTACCGCGCCTTGAATTTGTACTCATCACCCAGACCATCAATGTAGGTCCACTTTGTTTCGTCACTTGGGTCCTGAACCAATTTTTGTTGCAAGTTCAGTCGAAAACCTTTCCCGTAAAGACTTTCCCCATTTTCCACCCAATCACTTCGGTAAACCTGCGAGATAGCAACAGGCAGAACATTGTCATCTGGGTTTGTAATTGGATGAACGAAATTTAGGCTACCTGTCTGTAGGTCAATCCTTCCGCTTCCTGCTCGACCAACATTGAATTCTTGAAATCTTCTGTTTTTCATATTTTGTTCTCCTTTGCGTTAAAGCCAATCATTTCCTGTGGCTTTATTTACTTCGACTTCTTGTTTTAATTTAACGTTTTCGTTTACATGTCTTGTGAGTTCAACAAGTTCCTCAATCCTTGAACTTACTTGAATTTCATTGAATCGAATTTTGTTTAACTTCGCGAACTGGCTTGCTCTCATCATTACGTAGGCTTTCTTTTCTAACCCTGTGAAGTGAGATAGTTTTTCGGCCTCGCAGATAAATGGAAGCACAGCGGTTGCAATTTGCAACGATTGCTCACACCATTTCCTCGTCTTGGAAAGTTTTACACCGCGAATTATGAGCGTGATAATGGTAACAATTAAACCAAATATCGTTCCAACCAACGACATCAAAATGTGTATTTCAGGCATATGTGTCACCCATAGGCCGTTCAAGAATCGGTCTGAGCCTACGCACGGTTGCACGGGCTTGACGGCGCTTTTCTTTGATAGGCCCAAACTCATACTCTGTAATATCTCCCTCTAGAAATTGAAGTGTTTTGTGGTCTGTCGAAGTCAAGAAATCAAGTGCTTTTCCATATTCCTCGAACTCCGCTGCATGTTTTTCACTGAAATTTTGGGCAATTTGTGACTGTCTTTCTTCTTCTGCGGCGCGTCGTTCATCAGCCTTCTGCTCTTCTTTTGCTTTAATTTCTTCTGCAGAAAATGGTATAAACACTTTAACATCTTCAAAAATTGGTTCACTTGGCTTGGCGGGAACAAACGGTGATTCTTCGACCCAGCGCATTGCCCTTCCGCCATTGGGGAATTCTTTTTCAACTTCGTAGCGACCACGTGATTGTACCGCAGGAATCTCTTCCGTGTGACCAGTCACAATTCGTTCTTCAACCAAATACCCTTTCTCCAAGTCTGGGTTGTAGATTTCAATTTTTCTTGTTTCGTCTAATATTCTCATTTTATTTTTCCTCCTTTATCCAATTCTTTTCCACATATGACATGTGATGAATGGAGGCATGTTGCCGTTTAAGTTGCCTGCTACACGAACATTATGCGTGTGCCCCCCATTATTTGTCATCGTGTGACCATGACCTCCATCTGGCGACGTATTTGCGATTCGAGATGTTTGAGTTCCAGATGAAGCTGCTATAACCCTATAAACAGTTTCATTATGACCTCTATGTCGTGCAATATAATGCCCAAGCCATGGTGTAATAGCATTTAAATCATTTCCATTGTTTATATTCACGCGCCCATGTCCGTGTTGATGCGTTCCAGCATTGTTATTTGTATGTGCGTGAACACCTGATTCGTAAACATGATGTTCGTGCCTTGCTACACCATTTTCATCCCCACCTTGCATTAGAGCGTTGACATAGTTTGTCTGCCCATTATCCCCGACACCCACTGGCACACGACCACCACCCCATGGTGCCCAATCCCCGACATTAAACAGTTCTGCTGGGTTTACGTTTGATGTACTCATGTAAATAGAGCCGACTGGGTAAACAATGTCAATAAGGTCAGCACGTGGTAACAACGTATCAACTTTTTTCTCCAATTTCTCTTGGTGCAAATCAAGACGCTCTTTGTGTTCATCAAGTTGCGCTTGTGGGTCACTATTGAAATAAAGGTCTGGAGAAACAACATTGTTGACCCTCACGGTTGTACCTCCATCTGCTACACGGTCCTCAAGTCGTTTGACTGCGCTCTTTGTAGCCTCGGCTGTGTACTGCGCAGCCTGTGAATTGGCAAGCGCAACACCTGCTGCATTATTTATAATTTTGACGTTTGCTACCACATTGACAAAATTTTCATTGGCCTCTTTTGCTGTTGCTTTTGCCTCTTCGGATTTTGCCAGTGCTTTTTCAGCATTCTCTAACATCTCATTAAGGGCTTCCGCACAAATTGGAGTTCCTTCTCTTCCACGTTTTACTCCCTCAACTTCATCATCTCTTATTATCGAAACAATCAATTGTTCCCCAACTGGATTTCCATTAGAGTCTAACTTTACAAGTTTTCGCCTAGTGGGATATCTGGACTCCCTCTCAATAAATCTTTTTTCCATCTTCTGTATTCTCCTTTGTTTGAATTATCCATCTGTTCGGGTACTTGGATTTTCTTTCTTGAAATCTCATTTTTCCTCCTTTGTGTTGTGGTGCTTCCATTCTAAAACAAGGGGTATTAATTCTAATAGGAAAATAATTTTCCGTTTACAATGCGTTCAGCAAAGTCGTTAAACCGCCTTTTATAGTTATTAAGAGTTCTTATTTCTATGTAAAATCGAGAGGCAATTTCAGTGTCGGAAAGAAATTCATCTCCGACCAAAGCGCAAAAGATTCCGTACCAATGACTCCCTTTGTTTTCTTCAAGGTCTTTCATACTATAGTATCTTTTCATTACTAAAATCAGCGCAGGGTTCTCGCTTTTTTGTTTGTCCAAAAATCTCTCTTTGGTATTTCTTTTGTTGATTGCATTCATCCTGCGTGATGTTACCAACTAGTGGTCTAAAGAATTTGACAACTCTTGTCGCCCTGTGACTTCTTTTGTATTTATTTGTTAGTTATAAAAACTAACTAACCCATGCCGTATGTAAGTCGTAGATGGTCAGATAATTGTTTAGATAAACCAACCCAAGACCGCCGAAACCAGTTGCAACCCTCAAAAAGTTTTTTGTGCGAATGATTTGACCTTGGGCATCGCGGTAGATTTTTGTTCTGTAACCATAGACAGCCATTATGTGATTGCCACCATATTGTTCAAGCCAAAATCTATCACGGTGCCCTTCATGATTTACACCAGCGATGTTGAAACCAGTCATAAAAACTGATGCATGGCGATTTTGTCTTAGTTGTGCTTTAAGAGCCTGCAAGTTAAGTTGGCTTCCTACCATCATACTTTGGTTATTAAAGGTCCTACCACCTCTTTCTGCGATGTAACGCATACCATTATGGTATTGATTCATACTAACACCTTGCGCTGTTTCGTTCATCGCTATAGACAAATCTTGAATAAAAGTTTGATATGCGACAGGCGCCGTACCACTCCATGCGGGACGACCTGCGACCAACCGTGTTGAACTATAATTGGGAATTAATGGAAAAACCTTATTAAACGCAACCATCAAATTTGCTCCTGCTGTTATGCCACAGGTGCGTCCAGTTAAATGATTCGGCAACCTTGTCGGTGTTGGTGTTAATGCAACAATGTGCTCTTGGACTTCCCTTGTGTGGAAATATGTACTTATTGTAAAACTTTGAATAAAATTCCCTCCACGTGCCATCGAGGGTCCGAATATGACCTCGTTTTGGCTACTAGGTAATCCAGCACCAGCACTTAATAATGCCGTACATATTATTGCGAGTGTCGCTATACATTTTTTCATAAAATATCTCCAAGTAAACTACTTATAATTCTTTCCATACTAATTCTACTTACAGTTGTACCCGCATCCGTCCAACCATGCAAAGTTATAAAATACTCGTTGGCGTCATATTTAAACCGCAGGCTAATAAAATTCATATCTGAATTAATACGGAAACTTACATTAGTGCCATTGAAATAATCGGAGTCGTCCAAATCGTTATAGTGGTCAAAACCAGCAAATCGATATCTACTGTCGGTGACTATTCTGAAACTGACTTGATAAAAAATCTCCGTGTCAGGGTCATATGGGTCGCCTAGAAAAAGAAAGAAATTTTCAATCAAATAACTTAATACGTTACCATTATCATCAGTAAAATAAGAGGTTTTAATCTCATCTTCGTCAATGTGTATATAATAAATATAATTGCCCTCACTAAAAAAGAGTTTACTACTAATTCGTTCAAGAAAAGTAGACACACTAATTGGATTATCATTGCTGTTGTATTGAAAAAATATCGTATTATCTCCACCATCAGAACCCGTTCCAGGAGCGGAATCGCCAGTTTCAATTCCACCGTTTCTATTCGGCAAGGTCAACGGTAAAACAATTGATAATGTTATAATGCAAATCGCAGCTGCGGACGCAAGCCATCGGAAACGTTGCGTATTCCATTTTGATTTATATATTTTTGCGACAGGTCTTGGTTCTTTATTTTTTGATTTAACTTCATTATAAGCACTTACCGCGTCGTATAGTTTCTTACTGTACTCATTCCAATCGAGTTTCTTTTCTGGTTTATTCAAAGAAAGGTCGTTGTATTCTTTAAGCAATCTTTCACACTCTGCACAGTATTTATTCCAATCGTCATTAACTTTATCTTTTGTTTTCCTTGTCATAGCTATTTTTCCTCAACTTTTGCATCGTCCGCTTTATCTCGCAAAATCTTAAAGAGGCGTAAAAGTGCTTCCTTACCTTCGTTATCCATTATCCTCACAGAGTCAATCAATCTCATGTCTGCTTTATAAGAATTAAAATCCGTGTAGAAAAGTTCTGATAAACTTGAACCACATTCTTTAACTATTTCTTCTAAAACATCCACGGTAGGAAAATATTTTCCACTCTCAACATGAGATATATAACAATCGCCACGATTAACTCTTTGTCCAAGGTCTTTTGCCGTGAGCCCTGCCCTTTTGCGTATCGCAACGAGCCTCTCAATCAATCGTCCTCTCTCCCCATGAGATTTCTCTTTCATGCAAACATATTAACATAAAACAAAAACTCCTGACAATGGTATTTATAACTATATAAATGTCTTTAATTATGGTATCTGTTTAGTTATAAACTATATTTTCGACATTAAAAGGCAAAAAACGTGATATTTCTTCGTTGCGATTGGCAATTTCACGTGTTTAGATAAGATTGCTTTATGCAAAAGGAGAAACACAATGAAAAACAAGACTTTACAAGAACAATGGATTACCCATGTTAAGCAATGGAATTACGAAAGATTTGGTGTTGCCGAATATATTGGTCACAGGCAGAAAACTTTGGATGAAGCAAAACAAATATGCTTCAATGCAATCAATGAGTTTCTAAAAGAAGAAAAAATTACATACCCGTTTAAACAAACGTATTCAAATAAAGGCATGACAATAATCCAAGAAATGATTTACTTGGTCGAGAGAACAGCAAATGTGCTTGGACAACCAACTTTGCATTCTTTTCTTTGTTCAATTATTTATGATGGTTTCAACATTAAACATGGAAAGAAAGGCTTACTTGAAATTATTGGGAGGTATGTAAAGTGGGTTAAAATATAGGACGTGAAATGTAGTTTAAAAAACGGCTACCCTTTTTTGGCAACCGCTTTGTTAATTTTTTATCGTAACTATTTCAAATTAAATAGTTAGGACAAATTTTAGGACAACAATATTTTCTTCTATTATCTCTTGTTGATTTTTATATTAAAATCGTGTGGTGACCCCTTTAAAGCCCTTAAAACTTGTGTTGTGCTTTAAAGTTTTCGTAATTTCAACACCGATAAAAGTACGCACTACCACTGTGCTACTTCCGCAGGTCATTAGATTTGCGGTTGAAACTTCCGCAACTCTACCTCTCATTATACACAGGTTTTTGAATTTTGCAAGCAGAAAATTTGTCAAGAACTGTTTATTTTAACAACCGTTTATCAAGGTTTGTGAAGAAACCTCTTTGGTACAAAAACAAGAGTTCGTTACCGATTGCGCCGATGAAGAAGCGGACTTGGGTACTCCGAACACCCAAAAACAATGTCGAGTGGTAACCGCCAAGATACGCGTCAGGAAATGCCCACATTAAAATCTCCATTGGGAGTTGTGCAGGCAAAACGATAAGACCGCGCTCGGCCATTGCGGTGTCATAAACCGTGTAGATTGGGTGGGGCTTCCACATAAGGACGTAATCATCCCCGTATTTTTCGATAATATCGTCTATAATGGGTAGTATGTCAGGCATACCACGCGTTCCAGTGACAATCATAACGGGTTTTTCGACGTCAAAGTGTGCATTTAGATAGTCCCTTAGCGACAACCCATTTGCACGATTCCAAACGGGGTTTCCAAGTGTTGCGTTGAAAAACACTTGGCGCATTTCCGCGTTTAGTTGGTTCAACAAATCAAGGGGTTGACGCTTTACCATAGATGTTTGGATAAAGTTGCCTTGCATTGTTGGTGTAATTTGGTTGTTTAACAAAAAATACTCGGGAAACTGTAACCATATTTCAAAATTCGGTAAAAGTCCTGCGACAAAAAGATACCTACAATTAAACTCGAAATTGTTGTACTCGGCGGTCGAAAGTGGTCCCTCGGAAAACTTTTCCAACAAATTTTCAAAATCTTCGATGTGTTGGTTCCAAACGGCTTCCCCTTCATAGCCAAAATAATCATGTATTCTTGGGTTATCCGCCCAAACACCGCCTGTAAAATCCCAACCAAGCCCACCAATTGCGGTGATGTAAAACCGATAAGTTGGCAAACCGTTGCGCATAACCGCATAAAAAGGAAACAACATTAAATGACTCTCCACGAAAAAGTGGATTGTTGCGGTTGGGTTTTTGGCAACAATATTGTAAACCAATTGTCGGGTTTGGTTTGCGATATGCTCCATTGTGTGCGAGTAAACGGGCAAAAACTGTTGCACGTGGTCGGGCATGGTATCGAGGTTGAAAGTATCGCGCCTATCGAACCAGATATATGATGGATTGTTGTCCGTCAGCATGTGCAGCGAATTGTAAAGCGTCGCCAATGTTCCGCGTGACATATATACGTGGTGGACTTCGGCCATGACAACACGGTAAGGTTGCCGTGCAAATTGCCTAAGACCAATCGCCCAACCGATTACGCCCGAACCGCTGACGACTGTGATAATTACAAGTGAAACAACGGTCCATGTCAACCAACGCCCTGTCCTGTCCTGTCCTGTCCTGTCCTGTCCTGTCCTGTCCTGTCCTGTCCTGTCCTGTCCTGTCCTGTCCTGTCCTGTCCTGTCCTGTCATAACACCTCTCTCTCAAAGACTATACCAAAGTACTTTACATTACTGCAACAAGTTTATTATACTTGTGTTATGGAAAACCGCAAACTGCTTGAACAAATAATTCAAGCCACAGATGGCACGTACTCTTTCAACGGCGAGAGCGCCCTGCAAATGTTCAAGGCGTTGTTTGGTACAATCAAAGAAATGGGTCTTGACCCCATGAAAAAGTCGGACTTTAAAACAGGACTTTATAAATTGTTCAATATTGAACTTGTAAACATGCCTGACCTTGAAAACGGGCGGTTTATTTTGGCTCCGAACCATGTGAGCGACATCGATGCGCTGGTTTTGGGGCTTTTGCATCCGAAAATCCTTATTGTTATAAAACAAGAATGGGACGAGAACGAAAAATTAAAAGTTTTCAAAGACATGCATTATCATACTTATGGCCTTGACCGAACCAATGTTGCGAGTTTGCGGAACCTCATGCGCGATTCAATCGAGTACTTCACAAGCGATACCGAGAGCAAGCACTTTTTGGTTTTTTGCCAGGGCACGATTTCGGATTTCAATAAAAATAGCCTTGAACGCATTTCCAAGATGCCGCAAACGATTCAAATGAACGCCGATGTGCCGATTGTCCCCATATTTATTGAGCAGGTTTCACTTACCCAACCCACACGTGTAGTTTTTGGAAAACCGATAAAACTGACCCGCGATGACAATTACGCGCAGGCTTGGTTGGATACGTTGAAAAAATTGCAGGACGGGTTGAAACCTGTTGCCCGCAAGGCGAAACTCACGCACAAGCATTCAAATAACAACAAGCCTAGCGACCCATTTTTTGCGCCAGACACAAAACCAAAAAATTAATTTTGCACATACTTGTTTCATGCCTGACATTGTGAAGATTCTTGTATTTTCGGCGTCCGCGGCGGCCTATCTTTTTGTGATGGCAAAGTTGCTTGGCAAAAAACAAATTGCGCAACTCGACGTCATTGATTATATGCTTGGGATTGCGGTCAGTTCGATTGCCGCCGAGTGGGCGATTGATTCTGGGAATTCCCCTTTTTATCATTATCTTACGGCGATGAGTTTTTTCTTTGCCGTGAATTTGTTGATAATTTTTCTCGAACGCAAAGGTCGTCGTATTAAAAAATTCTTAAAAGGCACTCCCCTAATGGTTATTTACGAGGGCAAGGTGAATTATAAGGCCCTTAAGAAAAGCAAAATGGACATCAACGACGTAATGGCAAAGGCGCGGGAAAAAGGTTATTTTGACCTAAGCAAAATCGAATACGCGGTTTTTGAAAACAGTGGGTCGCTCAGTATCATGCCAAAGACACAAGAAAAACCGAAATCGCCAGAGTTGCCATACTATTTGGTTGACGACGGGTTTATTATTTGGTCAAGTTTGCGAACCCTTGGGAAAGATGATAAATGGCTTTTGAAAAAGTTAAAAATTCAGGACAAAAAAGAGTTAAAGAACATTATTTTGGTAGTCTATGACAAAGACAACGACACAGTTGACATAAGTTACAAAAATGATTAGGATTCTTGGCGGTTGTATTTGTCGTCTTTTCGTTCAATATCGTTTTCGTCTAAGATTTCACCGCGTTGGGTTTCGTGAAAAACCAAAAGCGTTTTCCCAGAGTTTTCGATTCTATGCCAAGCACCAAGCGGGATTTGAAAAACGTCGCCAGCCTTAACAGGATAACGGCGACCTTCAAGGGTTATGTGACCGCTACCCTTTTTGATTGTCCATTCTTCTTCGCGGTGGTTGTGGCGTTGAAGCGACAAAATCTCGCCAGGGTTGACGGTTATTTCTTTTTCAATAAAGCCTTCACCGATTTTTGTGACCTTCCACTTGCCCCAAGGGCGTGTGTCGGATTCCCCGAGTTTGTATTTGTTTTCCATATAAAAACACTAGCACAAAGATTTTGCTTGGTCAAACAAAAACAAGTGAGAAAAATTTTACTGTGGTTGTATGTGTGGTCACTATACTATATATGGTGGTCTGTGTGACGTACTACCCAAGAATTTGCGCTAAACAACAAAAAAGAGTTCAAACGAACCCTTTTGGTAGCGGGGGCAGGATTTGAACCTACGACCTTTGGGTTATGAGCCCAACGAGCTGCCGAACTGCTCCACCCCGCGACATGATAACGAACACTGAAGCAACCCTAACCCTAGCCTTGAAAAGTCCACCATTCGATATATTATTATATGTTACAGGCTTTTTTAATATTTGTCAATATGCAAAATGTGACCATTGGGTGGTTACTTTTTTGAACCATATCCTATATAAAATCGCTTTACAAAATTTTATGGGGGGGGTAAAATTGAGTATGGCAAAATTTAAGAACGAAAACACCAAAATTCTATTAATATCGACAGGCGGTACGATTTCCCAAACGCTTGACGAACTTGGCGTTACGCACAGTGACGAGCGCGCGTTTAAAGGCGACACGTTCGCAATGGTTCTCAGCAGATTGCAAGAGCGATTCGGAATAGGTAAAATCGATGTCAAGAATATTTTAAACAAAGATAGTTCGACCATAAACAAAAAGGACTGGCAGAAGATTGTTAATGCTATTGTCGAGAACTACGACGATTACGACGCGTTCATTGTGACGCACGGGACGAACACACTTGGCTACTCTGCCGCCGCGGTTTCGTTTGCGATTGGAAACCTTGGCAAGCCTGTTGCTTTTACAGGTGCGCAAATTTCGTACTCGGTACCTGGGTCGGATTCGGTTATTAACCTTGAAAACATCTTGCGGGTTTTGACCGAGGAGCAACGCCTTGTAGGTGTGTTTGTCGTTTTTGGGAGCAAAATCATCACGGGAACACGCGTTAAAAAGAAAACCGAACTTGACTATGACGCGTTCAAGACTTTTGGCAGGCTCCCCGACATTGGTTATATCGGCAACCAAATCGTTTTCAATAGGTCAGCCATTGACACGCACTTGCAATATCTTGGCACGCGGTCAAAAATCAAAGAAGGTCTTGATATTAGAAACAACTTTGACGCGCGTATAGTGTCGCTCACCGAATTCCCTGGACTTGAAGCCAAGACAATCATTGACATGGCAAAAAGTGGCGTTAAAGGCTTTATTTTGAGAGCCACAGGCGCGGGCGACCCAAATGTTTTACCAGAAGGCTCAAATGACGAGTGCCTTCGACCTGCGTTCGTGTATCTCCGTGATAACAAAATCCCTATCGTCGTCACAACCCAAGCCCCAGACGGTGTCGCGAATATGGCCATGAACACACCTGGTGTCATGGCGCGCGAACTCGGCGCAATCCCCGCACATGACATGAGCATGGAATCTATGGTTACAAAATTGTCGCTCCTTATCGCCAACAAATACAGTTACCCCGCGATTCAACAGTTAATGATTACGAGCCTCCGTGGCGAAATAGATATTTAAGTGGCTTCGGTTTTAAAAAACCGCCTGGGACTTCCCCAAGCGATTTTTAATTGCACATATTGTGTAGTATGACACACACAATATACCAAATATAGTAGTATGTCTGATTAACTAGCCAAGACGGATAAAGTCACGACTTGCAAAACCTTGTGAACCCGCAAATGTTACCGCATAAAAATTCCCCACTATATCGGTTACTGTCACGGTTGAACCATTTGGAATTGTGCGGATGACGGGGCTCGTGGTTGATGGACCGCTCCTCAAATTCAGACCGCCACCTTGGGTAACAACGGTTCCTTGGCGTGGGGTTATGCCGACAAAGTTGCTTGAAACCCAACCAGTTTGACCTTGAAACACGACAAAGTAAAAACCATTGGACTCGCCAACAACTTGGATAACCGAACCGTTTGGAATCGTACGGATGACGGGACTCGCGGTTGAGGGACCGCTCCGCATATTTAGGTTCCCACCAGCGGTTTGAACTGTTCCCCACAATCTGTCAGGACCAAGTCCACCAGGAGGCGTTGGCGGTGTTGGTGGCACAGGAGGTGGTGGCGGCGGTGTTGGGCCACCTGGTTGATTCGGAGGAATCGGCGGTGTGACCCCTTTGATTCGGTTAAAGACCTCATACAGGCGGCTCCATGTCAGAGGGCCTACTACACCATCTGGGTTAAGACCAAAGTTGCGCTGGAACTCCCTAACCGCGTTTTGTGTTATTGGACCAAAAATGCCGTCCATGACTAGGTCACCAGGTACGACTTGGTAGTATTGCGAAATATAGTTAAGCAACCATTGAAGTTTACGTACGTCGTTGCCTCGCGAACCATTTCGCAGGACAACGTTTGGCGGAGTTGTGCCGACACCGATGCGGACACCTTCGCTATCCAAATCCGCGAGGCGTGTCACACCAACCCAGATTTGCACGATTCGGTTCCATGTCGCAGGGCCAACTACCCCGTCAACAGTTAGACCGTTGATGCTTTGGAAAGTTCTGACCGCGGCCTGGGTATTCGGGCCAAAAACGCCGTCAACAGGTGAAATAACTGGAATCAGCGGGAAATTTTGGCGAATTCGGTTGAGATACAATTGGATTTGACGAACCGAAGCCCCAGTTGAACCAAGCCTTAGAGGCGTACCAGGGTATGTTGTTGTAACGTCTTGGATGTTGTTACTTGTGCCAATTTGAACATCTTGGCCGTAAAAATTGCGCAAAATTTGGAGTTGGTTAAACCCTCTGTTAGCGAGGTCAACGGTTCCCCACTGGGACATGCAATTTGGACCGCAAGCGTTGGCTCGGTATGAAGTGAACAAAGGATTTGCGAACCCAGCACGGTGGACATATTGGTTGAAAACTTCGGCAGAGATTTGCATAAGGTTTTGGAATATGTTTCTTCCATAAACAAAAAATTGGTCGAACTGGGTTGTGTTTGTGATGTCAAAGTTTTGACCTCGGGAACGATACCACTCGGTAAAAATTCTGTTTAGCGCGAACGTTGTTATTGCGTGTATGTTTGCAAACAAAGATGCACGCGGCCAAGTTGCAAAGATTTCACTGCTAGCGACATTTGCTACGTACTCGACAAAAGGCACGCGCACGTTTCGCGCGGCATTGTTTGTTGGCGCACCAAGACGAACGGTAATATACGTCGGGATAACTACACGACGGGTAGAACTTGGCAAGTTCACACCTTGAGAACCACTTTGAAAGCGTTGCAACACCGCGGGAACCCCTACGTATATGTCGTCCAAGTTGTCACTTGTTGTGACTGTGGCATCATTGTCAAAACCACGGCGAGGGATAACGATATCCCTTACAGGTGCGGAAACCTCGGTTTCAGGGTCGTTTAATGAACCCTCCCACCCAGGTGCCAAAGGGTGCATTTGAACAGGTAAAAAACTTTCCTGCCCCCCAAGTATTTCGATATCATGTACGTGAACCGTTTCATAACCAGGCATTGTGACCTCGACATCACAAAAAGAAATACCCTCAGCCGCGGTTTCCTGCCTAAGCGTCAACGCTGGGTTCGGTGCCGCGATATCGATAAATTCAGTCATCCCGTTCGCATCGGTGATTTGGTCGCCTATGATTTGTCCATCTTTTCGTGTTATAACTCGTGCGCCTTGGATAGGCAGCAGTTCCATTGCGGTCACTACTTTTACACGTTGTCTACCTACAGACATTAAATACCTCCTTGATATGTAGATGTATTTAACGTATGCGGTTTACTTTGTTTGGGTGTGAATTAAGACTTCACGCATATTTTTTTTATAGTACTCTACCCCAGGTTGGTCAAACGGGTTTACGTCCAAAAGATATGCCGACATCGCACATGCGATTTCAAAAAAGTACACCATAGCGCCGAAACTCTCGGCTCCCAAGTTTGGGACATCAACCAAAATCACGGGAACACCTGCATCAGCGTGGGCTTTGACGGTACCAAGGTAGGCCGCGCGGTTAAGTTGGTTCATGCTTGGACCCTTGTCAAATTTAAAATCCGACGACAATTTTTGTATATTAACAACGGTTTCGAGCAAAATGGGCTTACCTTGTTGAATAAATTGCCCCACAGAGTGCAACTTGCGCGTGAAAATCATCGGACAAGGAAAAATTCCGCGACCTTGTTTACCTTCACTCTCCCCAAAAAGTTGTTGCCACCACTTTGTAAATTTGTTTAGTTCTTCGTGGAAACTTGAAAATACTTCTACATCTTTACCCTGTTTTGCGTGCAAAAGATATCGGGCTAGTGCGTATTTGTACGCATCATTGTCGTCTTTGTCACAGAGTTTTTTTACTTTACTTGCACCTTTGATGATTTGTTTAATATCAATACCTGCGACCGCAAATGGGAAAAGCCCGACTGCCGACAAAACCGAAAAGCGTCCACCGACACCCTCTGGGATATCGAACTTGGTGGTTCCAGTGCGGTCGGCAAAATCTTTCATTGTTCCACTGTTACCCGTGGTGACGAACAAACGGTTTTTATAGTCGGCTTCGTTCGGGTATTTTTTTCGCATAAAGGAATCGATAATGTTAAACGCGGCGACAATTTCCAAAGTCGTACCTGATTTCGAGATTACATTGACCGCCACGCGGGCGTCTTTGTACTTGTCCATGAATTTTTTGAACGGAACTCCGTCAAAGCCTGCTCCCAGAAACTTGATTGGGAAGTCACACAACTCCTCCATGATTTCGAGGCCCGCGGCTGTGCCCGAATAACTGCCTCCTATGCCAAGCACCAACAATACGTCACAGTTTTTCCTCACCCAATCCGCCGAGGTTTTGATTCGGTCGATTTCGCTCGCCATATTTTCTGGTAAAAAAACCCATTTGTTATCCGCACCGTTCGGGTCGTGGATTACTTTGTGTATGCTTGTTACCCTTGGGCCTAAGTCGCCTAGTTCACTTTGCGTTACTTTTGCGTACTGGAGGTTTACAGTTATCATTTTTACCGTCCTTTTTACTATCGGTATTCAACAGAATAACAAAACTATTGTATTTAAGTAAAACAAAATCTTTGACAAGTTTATTTTCTTCGAAATTCAACATCGGGTTTTCGAGGTTTAGTTGAAAATCCTCGCCCCCACAGTTTGCGGCGATTACCACCCTATCGTTTTTGTGTTTTCGTTCAAACACAAAGACACCGTTACCGAAGAACACGACATTACACGCGCCTTCTGCAAAAATATCCATAGCACGAAGTTTTCCAAGTTTTTTATACCACGCGAGGATTTCTTTGTTTTCGCGCCCCCACGGAAAACACATGCGACAGTACGGAGCATCGCCCCCAGTAATCCCGACTTCGTCGCCGTAAAAAACCGCTGGCACCCCTGGGGCGCAATATTGAATCGCGGAGGCAATCTTTAACATGGTGATTGGGTTGCCTTTGTTTGATTCTTGCAAAATAGTCAAAATCCTCTTGGTATCGTGCGTACCCAAAAAGTTCATCAAATTGTTTTGGGTGTTTATCGGATAGTGGTCTTTGAGCATAAAAAATGTTGAAGCCAGATTCTCGGCATTGGCGTGCAAAACAAAATCCAAAATCCCGTTTTTCAATGGATAGTTCATAACGCCGTCAAGTTGGTTGCCCCGAAAATAATGGCGACGCTTGGAGTACGCGATTTTCGTGGCTGCGTCCTCCCAAACTTCGCCAAGAACCAAACCATCGGGCTTGACGGATTTTACCGCGGCGCAAATTTTGTCCAAAAACACGTCTGCGATTTCATCAACAACATCGAGGCGAAACCCCATGATGCCCGTTTTCATGTGTTTTGCAATGATACCGTCAGTACCCGCGATAAATTTTTGTAAAGCAACATTATTCTCATTAAACTTTGGCAGCGTGTCAATCCCCCACCATGATGAGTACTTGTCGGGGAATTCTTCAAAATGGAACCAATCATAGTACTTGGATTTTTTACTTTGGTACGCGCCAAAATCGTCAAAGTAATCCATTTTGTTAAAGTAAATACTGTCGCTGCCGACGTGGTTAAAAACACCGTCAAGCAAAATCCCCAGCCCAAGTTTTTTTGCCTCTTTCACAAGGGTTTTGAAAACCTGGTCGCCGCCAAGCATACTGTCCACGCGCGACAAATCGGCCGCGTCGTACTTATGGTAACTATAGGATTCAAAAATCGGACTTAGATAAATTGTGCTTACGCCCAAATCCTTAATATACGACAATTTGTCGATAACCCCTTGGAGATTACCCCCAAACGCCTCCTTATTAATCACAAGATAGTCATTGGAATTTTTGTTTATCGCACCACACCAGTCTTTGCGCAAGTGCATACTTTTGTGCGGAACAACGGCACCTGATTTTTTGAACCTATCGACAAAGACATGATACATAACACCAGTGCGATAGTTTTTTTCCACCGACGAAGGTTTTTTGTAAACGACCTGTGCAAAAGAAGCACCGAGTTCGTTTTTGGGTTCAATATCAAATAGTTGGGTTTTACAAAGGTAAACCGTGTGCGTCGGGTTTTTAACAACAAAGTGATACCAAAACAACCCCGCAGTATCAAAATTAATAGTAACAGAAAAAGTTAGGTAATCTTCATCCGAACTATGCAATGGCATCTTGATTCTACGTATAGTGTTGTCTATGTCGCATAATACCACAATATATAGTGTTTTACACTCAACATTGCGAGAAACACGCAAAGAATATGTTACGCTTGAACCAACTTTGCATGCACCTTGCGGGTATTTATCAGTTATAGAGTTAAAAACATATTCCATTACTTAAGTTTTGTTAACCCCCAAATGTTGTCAACATAATCTTGAATTGACCTGTCAGAAGAAAAGTAGCCCATACTCCCGATGTTGTTCGCCACTGCCCTAGCCCAGTCGAGGGGTTTTTTGTAAAGTGCGTCCATTTTTTCGTGGGCTTCAATGAAAGACTCGAAATCAGCCAAGCACATATAGTTGTCGTTGTTGTTCGACGTTCCAAGGAGGTATGATGCGATGTCTTTGAAACACTCGCCATTAAAACCATTGTTTAGGGCGTCAATGACGGCGATGATTTTTGGACTTGCGTTATAAATGTCGACAGGGTGATAGCCGTTGGACCAAACATGCTCGATTTCCTCTGGTCTTAGGCCGAACATAAAGTTGCTACACTCGATTTTGTCAGAGTGACACTGGTCGCACATTTCGGCGTTTGCACCGTCATAAGTACACAACATGAGCGCGCCATTCATGACGGCTTTCATGTTGCCCGTGCCGCTTGCCTCCTGCCCCGCCAAACTGATTTGCGCGGAAACGTCGATTGCAGGCAACAATTTTTCAGATACGGTGACAGAAAAATTTTCAACGAAAACCACTTTTAGGACTTTACTGATAATTTCGTTTTTTTCGATTTCGGCACCGACTTGTGTTGCCAACTTGATTATGCGCTTTGCAACATAGTAACTGGATGCGGCTTTTCCTGAAAAGATAAAAGTTTGCGGCACGACATCCGCATTAGGGTTTTTCTTTAATTCGTTATATAGGTGAATAATTCGCAGGACGTTCATAAGTTGACGCTTGTACTCGTGGATACGTTTGATTTGCACGTCAAAGCGACTCTCTGGATTTATCGTAATACCTTGGGTTTTTTGTAGCCACTTGGCAAATTCACGCTTGTTAGCAAGTTTAATTTGGTTTATTTTTTTAAGTGACGCGGTATCCAGTTCCGCTTTTTTAAGTGCCAAGAGATATTTGGCATCGGCGATAAACTTTGGTCCAATTTGGTCGGTCAAAAACTCTGTGAGCATGGGATTGCATTGAACCAGCCACCGCCTTGGCGTAACACCGTTTGTGATGTTGATAAATTTGCCAGGGGTCATATTTGCAAAGTGAACAAAAAGGCGGTCTTGCAAAATCTGGCTGTGGATTTTTGCCACGCCGTTGACTTTGTGCGATGCGATAATTGCGAGGTTAGCCATCCGAATATAGCCGTTCAACACAATCGCCATGTCGTCGATGTATGGCGCAAATTTTTTGTTGCGGGCAACACTATCTCTAAAACGACGGTCGATTTCGCAAATAATTTGGTGAATTCGCGGAACCCGACGTTGGATATGGTCGACTTCCCAAGTTTCAAGCGCCTCTGGCATCACGGTGTGGTTTGTGTAACTCACACATTTCGTGACAATTGACCAGGCGTCATCCCAAGAAAAATCACGCTCGTCCATAAGTATGCGCATTAACTCTGGGATACACATTGTCGGGTGCGTATCGTTGATGTGAATCGCGACGTATTCATTGAGTTTACGCAAATCAATCCCCTTGCGCACGTGCCAATTTATAATTGATTGCATACTTGCACTACACAAAAAATATTGCTGCTTAAGTCGCAAAGTTTCACTTGACGGATACAAAACCGAGTTTATAGACTCGATTTCTTTTGATTCTTTGATATGATGCAGGGCTTCCCTTCTTGAGGAAAACATGTCACCTGGGTGCTTGCTTTTGGCGTTCCACAATTTAAGGCAACTAATTGTTTTTGCATTATAGCCACTAAGCATCATATCGTATGGAATCGCCTGAACCTCTATGGCGTCGACGTATGTGAATTTAAGCCTGTCGCTTGGGTCTTTGTACGGAACACAATGACCGCCAAGGCGCACTGTCACGGCTTCGTCGGGGCGCGCGGTTAGCCAAACATCACCAGTTGAGAGCCAATCATCAAGACACTCGACTTGGTGCCCGTCGATGATGCGTTGTTTAAACAAACCGTAATCATATTTGATACAGTGCGTTGTCGCGGGATAGCCAAGGGTTGCCAAACTGTCCATAAAGCACGCGGCAAGGCGACCAAGACCGCCGCCGCCCAAACCTGCGTCGGCCTCGGTTGCGTAGACTTCCCTGATATCGACGCCTTTGGCTTTAAGGGCAACGTCAAAAACCTTGTCCCAGCCAAGATTCACCAAAGTGTTTTCCAATGTTTTTCCCAACAAAATTTCGATTGAAATATAGTGCAGGGTTTTAACGGGTTTTTTTGACACAGCGCGACTCTTACTACGAATTTCAAACAATTCATCCATTACGGTGGCGGCTATGGCTTTGAAAAGTTGCTCTTTCGTCGCGTGGGCAAAAGTTGTATTGAAATACTTTTTCAAATTGTTTTCGACCAACGTGGTCGCGATTTGTTTAAGAATCTTTTTTGACATTCTTGACCTTCTTTGTTGCTTTGTACAAAGCAATATATTCTTTGACCGCACCTTTCCAACTAAAATCTTTTTTGATGCAGATTTTCATTTTCTCGGTCCATGCCAATCCATCGTTCACATAATCGGTCAAGCCGCGCTTTAATGAATAGACCATATCGTCTTTGCTATAATTTGTGAAGGTGTACCCATTCCCGCCGCCTTGGCAGCCAAAGTCCTTGATACTGTCTTTGAGTCCGCCAGTTTCGCGCACAATTGGCACCGTGCCGTAGCGGCTTGCAATCATTTGACTAAGACCACATGGTTCAAAAGAACTTGGCATTAAAACAAGGTCGGCCGCAGCATAGAGTTTTTTTGCCAGACTGTTTGAATAGCGCATAGTTTTGAACTTGCCTTGATATTTATTTTGGATGTATTCAAAGAAATCTTCATAATTTTTGTCACCGTTACCCATAACAATCATTTGGATGCGGTCGTTCAGAATCTCGTTGACGCCCTCAATGATGAGGTCAACACCTTTTTGGTTCGTCAGGCGACCATTGTACAAAACCATAGGTATCGTTTCGTCGACTTGCATATGAAAGAGTTTTTGCAACCCGCGTTTGTTCGCACGTTTTAGTTCCAAAGTTTTGTCATCATAATTTTCAAACAACTCTTTGTCTTTTTTTGGGTTATAAAATTTATAGTCGATACTATTCAAAATACCGCTGAGTTTAAACGCATTTTTGTGAATAACACTCTCCAATCCCATCGCGAATTCAGGAGTTTTAATTTCTTCTGCGTAGGTTGGGCTCACGGTATTGACCATGTCGGCACATTCAATCGCGCCTTTCACCAAATTAACGTGCCCGTCAAAGTCCAAAAGATTTTTGTACTTGTAATCCATATTCAAAACATCGGTCATGAAACTGTGCGGGAATTTGCCTTGGAAATTTATGTTGTGTATCGTGAACAAAGTCTTGATTTTTGAAAAAGTTTTGTGCTCGGCATATACCGTTTTCAACAAAATCACCGCCGCGGCCGTGTGCCAATCGTTGGCGTGCAAAACATCGGGTCTAAAACTTGTGAGTTCCATTGTATCAAGTATTGCCTTAGAAAAGAAAGCGAAACGCTCGCCATCATCAAAATATCCATAGACAGAGTCGCGCTTGAAGTATTTTTCATTGTCGATAAAATAATAAATAACGCCGTCGGTTTTGTATTCAAACACGCCACAATATTCTTGGCGATAGGCAAAACTAACGCTCACGTGACCCAAGAATGTGCATTTTTTGCGGACCTCGTCCGTTACACTTTTGTACATAGGCGTCATAACACGGATGTCGACACCTGCGGTTGTAAGCGCTTTTGGCAATCCCCCGCCGACTTCGCCCAAACCACCTGTTGCGGCAAAAGGTTGGACCTCCGAGATACAAAACAACACTTTCAACTGGGCATCGGGTTTATCTGACTTAACAACAACGGGTTTCTCCTTTGGCACGGGTTTCGGCTTCGGTTCCGCCTTGGGTTTTGGCACAGGGGTTGGTTTTGGCGCGGTCACTGGTTTAGCGGTTTTTGGAGCCACTTTTGGTTTCACTGGTGCTTTCGGCTTTGTTGGTGCCTTTGGTTTAGATTCTTTTGACGCATTCAAAAGCGCAACTTCCACCTCGGCGGGTTTTAATACTTTTTGTGCAGGCGCAACAGTCAAGGTTGGTTGAACTGGTGCTTTTGGCAAAGCCAAAGTTACTGGCTCGGAAACCGTTTCTGGTGCGGGCTCTGCAATAGCAAGTGTTGGCAACGGCACAGGGGCAACCATTCTAGGAACTGGTGGAGCGACTGGTGTTGACGTTTGTATTGGCACAGATTCTTGGCTGATGACCTTGACTGGCAATGGTATTTCGCGCAATGCAGGTTGTGATGATGTGTTCGGGCGCGGGTTTACGGGACTAAATTTTGAAATGAATCGTGCTACTGGGGCACCAGCCATTACGGGTTCCCTCCCCATAGTATCTTTTCCGCCAGTAGTTCGAATCTTACGTATGCCCACAACCTTCCCCCAAATTATAGCCTACCCCATTTTCGCAAAAACTTGCGCATATGTCAAGTCAAACTGTGCAAGAGTTCATTGTTTTTTTAAGAAACACAGCACTCTGGGGTGCGAGATTCACACATATGGTTGTTGTATCGTTTGTTGATTTTGACTGCATTTTTTTGTTGCGATAATCCCAACCGCCGTATGATTCACGTGCAGTGGAAAAAATTTCTTCATACGCCCCAGGCGGTACGGTTAGTTTATAGTTTTTGCGCTCGGCAAGTGAAAAATTAAACACGCAAACAATCTCGTTGCCTTTTTTGTCACGGCGCGAAAATGCCAGAGTATTCGCCTCTGCATCGTCAACGGTTATCCAGTTAAAACCCTCCCACCCGTTGTCAAGTTCGTAAAGTTGCGGTGATGATAAATAAAACTTGTTTAGGTCGCGAACAAAGGCTTGGGTTCTGTAATGTTTTTCATGAAACAAAAGATGAAATTGCAGACCTTGGGTGTGGTCCCACTCGTCAAACTGTGCGAACTCCGAGCCCATGAAAACGAGTTTCTTCCCAGGGTGAGCGTACATGTATGCCAAAAAAGTTCTTAGTCCGTCGAACTTTTGGTCATAGTTTCCAAACATTTTGTTTATAAGACTCCCCTTGCCATAGACAACCTCATCATGTGAAATCGGGAGTAAAAAGTTTTCGGTGAACGCGTATACCATTGAAAATGTGAGTTTATTGTGGTGGTCTTTTCTAAACCACGGGTCAACGGGCAGATATTCGGTCACATCGTTCATCCAACCCATGTTCCATTTAAGGTTAAAACCAAGACCGCCCATGCTGACGGGTTTTGTTACCATAGGCCAAGCGGTAGATTCTTCGGCAATCATCATAACATCTGTGTGGTCACGGAATATCGCGGTGTTAAGTTTTTGCAAAAAAGCAACGGCTTCCAAATTTTTGTTTTCACCAAAATCGTTGGGGAGCCACTCTCCAGGGTTTTTGTCATAGTCTAGGTATAGCATACTTGCGACCGCGTCGACCCTTAGCCCGTCGATGTGATAGTAGTCTAAAAATATCATTGCGGAGGAAACCAAGAAACTTTGAATCTCCTCCCTGCCATAATCAAAACGTCGGGTGCCCCAAGTTTTGTGCTCCATTCGGTCCCAGCGCGGATGCTCGTAAAGCGGTGCGCCGTCAAAATCTGCAAGGGCAAAATCGTCTTTTGGAAAGTGCGACGGAACCCAATCTAGGATGACCCCAAGGCCTTTTTGGTGAGCCATATCAACGAGGTACATAAAATCGTGGGGTGAACCAAACCGACTGGTGACCGAGAAAAACCCAGTGCATTGATAACCCCAACTTCCCTCAAAAGGATATTCTGTGATTGGCATAATCTCGATGTGCGTATAGCCCATATCAACACAGTAATCAACCAACTCGGTCGCTAACTCGCGGTATGTAAATCGGTCGCCGTCATATTTTCTTTTCCAAGAACCCAAATTGACCTCGTAGATATTAACGGGCTTTTCCAAAATATTTTGGTTTCGCCGCTTTTTCATGTATTGGGTGTCATTCCACTTATAGCCATTGATATCAAAAACCATCGAAGCGGTTCCACCGTCTGTTTCGTTAAAAGTCGCGTAAGGGTCGGCTTTTAATACCCTGCGCCCGTTCGAGGTCGTGATTTCGTACTTGTATTTGTGGTATTGGGATACCATGTCTACTTCGGTTTCCCAGACACCGCTTTTGTTTACCTTCTTCATCACGTGTTTTTTACTATCCCACCCGTTAAAGTCCCCTACCAACGAAACCGACTTTGCCCTTGGAGCCCAAACACGAAAAACCGCCTTTCCGTACTCGCATTTGATATCGCGCTTATCATGTGAATCATTATGCAAAAAGTGACAGCCAAAAAACTCGTAACTCTTATAGTACGTGCCTTGATGAAACAGATATATTTTTTCGTCTTTGTCTTTCATCTGCCACTCCTTTCGATAAGCAACCTTATGTAATTGCTTAACTCTGGTTTTAAATCATTTGCATTAAGGCGGTACTTCCAATTGCCGTATGTTGTACCTGGTACGTTCATGCGGTGTTTTGTGTCTTGCAACAATATGTCTTGCATAGGTATTACCACAATATCGGCTGGGCAACTCAAGATATCTTCAATAGCAATGCGAGTTACGTCCTTGACACAAACATTGTTGCTGCTTAGATATTTGTCTACAACCTTGCGCTCTTTTGGGTTAATGCTTTTTAAGAACCCAACAAAAGTATCATTATCATGCGTACCCAAATATCCCACACAGTTTTGCGGATAGTTGCTTGGCAAGTGTTCATTAGACATATCGCCTCCAAAACCAAACTGCATAACGCGCATTCCTGGATAGCCTGTTTTATCGCGGAGGTTGCGAACACTTTGGGTGATTTCACCAAGGTCCTCTAAAATCAGTTGTGCATCAGGAATTGCTTTTTTGACCGCATTAAAGAACTTGATACCTGGACCTTTTAACCATTCGCCGTTTTTTGCCGTCGGTGCACCGTACGGGATTTTGTAATAGGTATCAAACGCGCGAAAGTGGTCGATTCGCAAAACATCGCAAAGTGCCAACTGGTGCTTCAACCGCATAATCCACCATTTATATTTGTCTTTTTGCATATGCTCGAAGTTATACAGAGGATTCCCCCAAAGTTGCCCGTCCGAGTTAAAGTAATCAGGGCCTACACCCGCAACGCCAGATGGTTTTCCGCCTGTAAAGCTGAATTGTTCCCTTTTCGCCCAAACATCTGTCGAGTCCATCGCCGCATATATCGGGATGTCGCCGATGATTTTGACTCCGCGGTCATTTGCGTATTTGTGGATTTCCGCCCATTGCTCAAACAAGTTCATTTGTACACAAATATGGTGAATTATACGGTCTTTTCGGGTTGTCAAAAAAGCGGCGACACTTGGGTTATCAAAAGTTTGTAACTCCACAGGCCAGTTAATCCAGTCTTTGTGGTCACAGGCCTCTTTGATTGTCATATAGTACGCATAAAATTCGACCCAATTATTTTGTTTAATAAATGTTTCAATTTCGGGTTGCGGGTAGGTCTTAAGATTTTTTGAATACACAAAGTTCGGATTAAGCGCAAACACCGACAACGGCGCATACGGCGAGTCCCCATACCCCGTAGGTCCCATAGCAAGAACCTGCCAGTATTTAATTTTCGCCTCCGCCAAAAAATCGATAAAAGAATACGCCCCCGAAAAATCCCCGCCTGCTAGTGACGTTATATGCAGCAAAACCCCAACCCCTCTTTCCATTTTATTTTCCGTCATTTTTGTTTCTCCGACAAACCATAGTATTTTTCCAACGTTGCAATGACTTCAAGACAATCTTTTTCGGTCGGCATCTCGGTGTATAGGCGAATAACATCCTCGGTGCCACTTGCACGTGCCGCACACCAATAGTCACCCTCGAACCTTAGGCGAAACCCGTCTGGGAAATCGTCGCGGGCAACAATTTTTTGCGGGAACGAAGGAACGCCTTTGCTTAATATTTTTTTCATAAGTGCAGCCATATCACCGCGGTAATAATACGCGTACTCGACACACGTCGACGGAAAACCAACACGGGTTGCAATCTCGGAAATCATTTCTCCAATTGTTTTATCGGTTTTTGCGACCGCATCAATTACGAGGGCGACAATACCCACGGCGTCTTTTTTAAGCGACAAATCCTTGATACCGATACCTTGTTGTTCGGCGGCGATTTCGGTGTTTGTTTGCTCCATAAGTTGACCCAAGAACTTGAACCCTACACGGGTTTCAAAAAGCGGTAAATTATATTTTTTACAAACACGTGCAGCAAGGTTGCTTGCAAGATAGGCCTTGACCAAGCCACAGCGTTTTTGGTCAACCAAAATCGCCGCCAAATAGTTGCAATCAAAAATTGTTCCTTCGCCGTCGATGATGACTATGCGGTCACCGTCGCCGTCGAGTGCAAACCCGAAATCGTACTTTTTGTCACGAACCATAGCGACCATGTCGACCAAATTGTGTGCGTAAGGCGCAGGCATTCGGCCACCAAAATCTGGGTCCACTGTGTCGTTTATTGCGTTGTATTTGACTCCGATTTTTGCAAAAAGTTTCTTCACGGTATCGGTTCCGCTCCCGTACATCGAGTTAAACAAAATCTTGAGGTTCGCTTTTTTTATTTTTTTCACATCAACCATAGAAGCAACTTTGTCTACATAGTCGTCTATGCTGGATTCAAAATCTATAAGACCTTTTTTCACAAGTTCGTCAAACGGGGTTGCAGAAAAACTTGTCTTGTCCAAAAGTTTTACAATTTCGTCGGAAAAGCCGTCATCTGCGTCACGCCCTCCGTGCAACAAAAACGCAAGACCGTTATACTGGGCGGGATTGTGGCTTGCGGTTATCATTACCCCGTAGTCAAAAGTTTTTGCTTTGAACGCAATAAACGGGGTTGGAACCGACACGGTCATAAAAGTCACACGGATTTGGTCACAGCACGCGGCCTCGCAAAAACACTTGGCAAAGTCCGAGCCTTTACGGCGATTGTCGTGACCGATTATGATTTTGACCTGACGATTTTTTTTACAAACAAGTTCGCGGAAAGCAAACGCAATTTTTTGAACATTGTCAACGTTAAAATTTTCGTCTATGATTCCGCGAAAACCGCTTGTACCAAATTTAATCATCTGCTTCCCCCACGTAAAGGTTACGGCACGCAAAACGCTGTGTCAATAGTAGTTCATGTTACAATGGCGAAATGTCGGTTTCGGCTTTGGTGTCAATTGGGTTTCCAAATGGTTTTCTATCGCAAAGATACTTGTAATCAACACCAATGGTTGAGAGGCTTCTTTGGATGTTGTACTTTTTTTCACCAGAGCGACTCATCTCGAGTTTTACAAAGCCATCTATACCTTTATCAAGGTCAGGGTCAATTTCGGCGAATCCTTTAAGAGTATGATAATGAGTAACATGCAAAGTAATCGCGGATTTAAGCAATTTACCCTTTTGTTCAAAAAATGATTGCTTTTCTTCTGGAGTACGATTCTGACCACGGATATTAAAAAATTCACCAGTTCTCCTTGGTGCATAGGTGAATTTCAAAGCCTTTAAATAACCATCAACGTTCGGAAAACCATTATCACGCGCATTTGCACGGATTCGCATCATAAGTGGTCGATTTTTCGCGATTTTCTTGACATGGATAACCCTGTCGCCATTGTGATAGGTTTCAAGTTCCTCTACAACACGCATTGCGGATTTGCTGTTTGGATTGAAATGTTTTTTACGCGGCCCTGCGGATTTTTCTGGGGGGGGGTAGAAATCAAGTTCACCTTTTGCTGGCGAGATATGAAAACCACGTGGTGCACCGCCGCCAAGGGCTTCGTAATCAACCTTTATGCTGGCAAGACTTTTGTGGAATGAACACTTTTTGTCGCCGACTTCTTTTTTGTAGGCTTGGGAAAATACTTTGATATCATTAAACAATTCGCGGGAATGTGCATGTCCTTGGCGCGTATCGTGGTCAAGGTATTTCAGCGTATGATAATGCGTAACGTACAAAGTGATGTCCTTTTTCAAAAGTTCACCACGTTTTGCAAGGGTCAAACGTTTTCTACGGGGTTTAACATCAACCGAATTTAGATATCTTTGTTGCTCTTCTTCTTTTTTAATTTCACCATCTGGTTTATCATTTGGTCTGTAACGTAAAATTTTGTAATGTTCGGCGACTTTGTCGTATGAATCAAAAATATTTTTTGTACGTGTGGATAATTCGTTGGCTTGTTCTTTGTTGTGTTGTTCGTTTTCAACACCTCCCCAAAGTTTTTCTGGGACAATGACCTTAGAGTACTTGTCAACATAACCAAACAACATTATCAATTTGGATGCAATTTCGTTCTCGGCAAGAATTTCCTCGGTTTTATTTTCACTATTTCTACGGCCACGGCCAACCGACGTTTCTACCCTTATCTCTTTTTGTGTTTTAAAAAACGTCGAGAAGGACCTTTTCCACAAAAGGGTAAGCACTTTCATACCTTCTTGCGGTGTATTGATTGCCTGTTTACAAAAATCTTTTGTCAATTTTTCAATTTCGTCAAGCACCATCTTTACTTTTTCAAAATCCGTCATAAAAATTCTCCACTGTAAAATAGCATATTTAAGTTTGAAAATCAATACCCAATTTGGTATAATTGTTACATGGAATACAGCATAGGCATCGACATTGGCGGGAGTTTAACAAAGGTTGGCTTGGTTCAAAACAACAGCGTGGTTTTCAAGGTACAATCCCCGACCCCCGTCAAGCAGGGCGAGGATATATTTTTTGATAACATATATCGGCTAATCCAAGAGGTTTTGAACAAAACAAATTTACAAATCGGGCAAATCAAAAACATCGGGGTCGCAATCGCGGGTATGGTTCTTGGAACAAAAGGCGTCCTTTTAAGTGCCGCGAATTTGGGTCTTAAAAATATTGACATCGTGTCACGGATAAGGCGCGTATTCCCCGTTCCTGTGCGCATTGGCAATGACGTGTCGTGTTTTGCTCTGGCGCAAAGTCAAACAAGCAATATCCAAAACCTCGCGTTTATCGCAATCGGTACGGGAATAAATGTGGGTATTATAAACAATGGGCGATTGTTCACGGGTGCGGACGGCGCGTCAATTGAATATGGGCATACTTCTTTGCTTGCCTCATCGCGAAAGTGTCCATGCGGTATGACCGCGTGCATTGAACAATTTATAAGTGGTCGCTCGATTATCGCGGCGTGTAGACAGGCAAACCTCAAGATTCGGAACCCAAAAGATGTTTTCAAATCAAGTGACGAGCGTGCAAAGAAAATTGTTAATGACTTTGTCGAGCGATTAGGCATTGTTTTGGTCAACATAACAAACACCTACCGACCCGCGGTGATTTTTATCGGCGGTGGCTTGGCAGAGTGCGTTACCCCATTTATAAACCGATTGAATGATAACCTTAGGGGAAAAAACTATGGGTACAAAAATGCTCCGCCTGTTCGGGTCGAGATTTCCAAAATATCAAAAGACGGCGCAATCATAGGAGCAACGTTATGCTAGGAAATCATTTGCTTGATTCTTTTTTGCTGATAATCTCGCGTTGAGATACGGCGATTTTGATTTTCTTTTTATCAAACAACAATTTGATTTCCCGATTCATGTCGCGTATGGTTTGCGGGCGTTCGTCTTCGCTACACTTTGCAACGATTCTGAGAACCATACCACGGTCATCGAAATTAACAATCCCTTTGAACCAAGGTCCCTCGGTAATCGCAGGAATTTTATCCGCGATAACAAGCAAATTATCAGTTATAATTTTCTCGACCTTGGCAAAGTCCTCAGAGTGATGAATTGGGATGTCACAAACTGCGGCACTCCTGTGCATCGACATATTTATAAAAACCCTAAGTTCGCTATTATTGATAACCTTAACGTTTCCGTTTCGGGCGCAAATACGTGTTGCGCGGACACCGACTTCTACGACCTCGCCGCGGAAATCATCAAATGTCACAAAGTCCCCAACCCTAAGCGCGTTTTCAAAAATCAAAAACAAACCCGCGAGCATATCTCCGATTAACCCCTGCGCACCGAAACCAATAGCAATACCCAGTGCGGCAATCACTGCGGCAACAATCGTCGGGTCAACATTCCACGTCCCCGTCAACAAAACCAAGATTACCATAAAGCCAATATACTTTGTGAAACTCGCGATAAGCGACACGATTGTTTGGCGTCGTTTGCCTCGCCCAAGACCGAACAAGCGAATTATAAACCCAAGCCATGTTATAATCACGTATCCCAACAAAATGATTAGCATGGTTTGTAAAAACGGGTTTGCTTCCCCACCGCGGTTAAGGATGTGTCGGTTTATAAAGTTCGCCAGTCCCGTGCCCTCGCCAAAGATTCTTTCGGCCATCAAGGAGATTACATAACCCGCGATAACAACCGCGGTTATGACAGACAAAACAATCATAAAACGAATCTTGCGTTTAAGTTTTCGTTTTCTGTGTTCCTCCGCGGCCCTTGAAATGTTGCATTCGATGCGCGTGGTTTCCTCTGCTATTTCGGCTTCTTCTTGCCTTTTTTTGTGTACGTGTTCCCAACTCATAACAGGCATTATACAAAATTTATCATAGTTGTCAACACTTACTTTGCGACTTTTTTTACCGCAGGTTTTTTTGTAGGCGCGGCATTTTGTGTTGGTTGCATATACATTCTGTGGGCAATGTTTACGTGATAGTCGGGTTTAATTGGAACCTTTAAACTGTCGATAAATTTAACGAGTTCAGACAACATTTTTTTCTTTGCTTTGGTTTCGTCCTCGCCACCTTTTGTGACTTTGTACTTTTCAAGTTCGATAAACAAACCGATACCCTCGACCTCTTGGATAAATAGTTCAACCTCGTTTCTTTTATAGACATAAGCAGTAATGCGTTTTGTAATCCAGTTTTTTAGACCCATAGAGGTAAAAATCCTGCGGGCTTTAACGACACTGTCAATAGTGCATTCTATTTTTTGTTCGTTTTGGCAACGGTCGCATTCGTCAACGTCTTTCTTTTTATAGATTAGGGTCGTGATACCCTCGGGGCTGAAATATTTTCTTTCCAAAACAACGTTTCTGATAAGCATTGAATTGGAAATCAGTTCTTTGAACTCGACACTTACCTTTGCAAGGTTGAAATGCGTGAAATAATAGTCCGTAATATGCAAACGCTCCTTGAAGAAAAAGCCCGAACTTTCCAAAATATCGAACAGTTTTTTTTTCGTACACGCGACCTCTACGGTCACTTCGGATTGCAAATTTGCCACGCCTCTCTCCTACACAAACTTATAAAAGCAGTCATTAAACCACTCCGTATTTCAATTCTATCATAACTAAAACACGTAGGTCAAGTTTAATTTTTCAAAACGTGCATTCCCACCGTTTTTGGGTTGTATGTGTCGTTGTCAACCACAAGTTCCCCGTTGATAAAAACATATTTGATACCTTTCGGCGCAGATTCAGGAACCGCGACGTTGACCTTAAGATTTTCACAATCAAAAATTGTGACGTCCGCAAAGTTTCCGCTTTTTAAAACTCCGCGGTTTTCAAGTTGATATCTTGCGGCCGTTTTGCCCGTCATTTTGTGAATGATTTGCTCAAGTTGCATATTGTTGTCACGTGCGGTGACCAAAAATTGCGGAAAGCATTGAAACGTAGCCGCGTTTTGAAAACCAGTTTCTTCAAGCCACGCGTCGGTCATAAAAACACTGTTTTCGTCTTGCATAAGTTTTTTGATAATCTCGTCATTGTTGTATTTTGAAACCAAAACTCGGCCCTTGCCCTCGGACAAATCAACGAGTTTCAAATACATATCGAAATCAGAAATCCCATCCATTTTTGCGCACTCTAGGATTGTCTTGCCTTCATAATGTTTGTGTTCCTCGGAAATATAGGCAACCATAAAGTCACTAAAATTAAACCCAAGCATCAACTTTGTAATGTTGATAATTGTCCCGATTTTTGATTTGGTAATTTGTTTGTCTTTTTTCTTTTTTGGCAAACTTAGATACCACGCAGGCAAAAACACGGTCAATATTGTCGTACCAAAAGAATACGCGTAAACATCATATCCAATATCAATACCTTGGGCTTTAAGTTCGTTGAACTTTTTCAAGATTCGGTCGCAATACTTCCACGTAGCCTTACCAACATGTATAAGGTGGCTATATTGGGTTCTGACCCCAGACTCTTTTGCGATTTGGGCGACCTCGTTCAGCGCAATTTCAATGTGTGGTTTTCTTGAAAACAACGGATACCCTGGTGCGACCTTGGAGCATGCCCTAGGGTGCACCGTCAAAATTCCGTCGTACTCTTTTATCTTTTTTGCAAAAGCAACGAGTTCGTCTTTTTTTGAAAACAAACCAGGTTGGTACATAAGCCCAAGACTCCCACCCAAAGCACCGTTTTTCATGGCTTCGTCCACGTGCAAAAGCATTTCATCAATCTGTGTTGGACTCAACGGTTTTGATTCCATACCGCTTGTTGCGATTCTTGTTGTGCCATGACCGATAAGGGGAGCCACGTTTAGATGCAACTTTCCTTTTGTGTTTTTCAAAAAATCTGTGAACCCGCTTGGTTTTTCGGTCTTGAAAAGTCCACCACCAACGTGCTCAGTGTGCGGTGAATTTTTGTCTATTCCAAAAACCGAAAAGCCACAATTCCCCGTAATTTGTGTTGTGATGCCTTGACGAACAAACGGTGCAAAGTATTCGCTCTTTCCAACAAAGAAATCATTGTGACTGTGGGCGTCGATAAACCCTGGTGCCACGCAAAGACCCGTACAATCGACCACTTTTGCACCCGCGGGTTTCTCCAAAGATTTCCCCACCGAAACAATTTTGTCGCCATCAAGCAAAACATCGCCAACAAACGCCGCTGCCCCCGTGCCGTCAATGATGTTTCCGTTCTTTAGTAAAGTTTTCATGCAACAACTATAACAAAACATTTTCCACTTGCGCAATAGAAAAGTGTGTGCTAGAATATGGTTCTCGGTGACGTAGCTCAGTTGGTTAGAGCATCGGATTCATACCCCGAAGGTCGGTGGTTCAACTCCACTCGTCACTACCATTTTTAAGCAGGATTTAATCTGTTAATTCGCTCCGCTATTCTTGCGAGTTCTTTTTCTCCGATGAGTCTAGCCGCTTCCCCAGAAACTTTTACAAAAAGCAACGTAATTATCTCTAACTCTTGCTTAAGTGTTTCTGTGTCTATCGGAGTATGTTTAAGGTGTGATTCGTACATATCAAGTATTAGGTCTTTTGCGATTACATAGTTTTTGGCTGTTTCATTTGTTAGTTCATAATCAAGCGCACAAATTTTAAATATATTGTCAAGGGTCCTTAATAATCTCACAAAATCTTCCCACCCTTCTTTAAGTAACGGAAGAATCTTTGCATTTAAAAATTCTTGCGGGATGCCGCCTTTGAAGTAAAGTTTTGTAAGTTCGCCATTAAAAATAAAGTTATCAAGTACAAGTAAACATGAAGTCTGGAATATGTAAACAGTCCTGCTCTTTGGTGGTCGCAGAGCCTTCCTTAAAATTCTTTCTGTCATCCCCTCATTAATGCCGTGACTATATCCCGTCCGCACACCTCCAGTTTCATATCCCATAGCAAATCCACTTGGGCAGGCAATTCTGCCTCTCTCATCTTTTGTTTTCGTTATAACATTTCTTCTGTCCGTACTCATGAAATGTATACATTCATGGGCAAACGAGAAAAATGACAAGTCACCAACATTATGCTCGCAAAGAGAAATAGTGTTTTCAAAGCAATTATATTCACCTTTTTGTGAGGCCGCACCTTCGTACGAAACGGTTTTTATCTCTAAAGTTTTGATATTTTCCAAAAACAAAGTTTCATCAAACTCTTTGATATTAGCAACAAGTGCCGTGCAAATGCGCTCTAACCATTCTTTGTATTTTGGGTCAATGGATGTTTTGTTTATAGCGGCATGCATTGTTTTAATCCGCTGGTTATCGCTTGTATTTCCCACGATTATAATACTAACATCGACCATAGATGAAAGCAAACAAAAATGGGTACTTGATAGACACGATTGTTGTGTGTTATAATTCCGATATGAAAGACGTCGATATACGTAGGGTTATTTATTGGTACGGGTCTGCACTGACGACCTCGAATTGCAATGCGCCCACCATAATCGCCCATAGGGGTTGGCTTCTTGGGATTTTTACCGCGCAAAAAGTAGTCGACGAGATTCATCTATGTGCTGATTATGCCATACAAAACATTAGTTGGTTGCCCGATGGGTTGCACGGGAGAATCTCTGCGCGTGATTATTTTACTGTCAGTTCAGGCGAAAAACCCGAACTTGTGCAACCACCAAAAAAAACTTGGACTGACCAGTTTATGGAAACAATACAGAGCGAGAAATATAAAAAATTCGCACAGGGAATGTGGGAGTACTATCCAAAAGACATTGCCGATTGGTGAGTCAAACTGGGCTAGACAGCAACGCATTTGTCATAGTACAATCTTACTTAAATCACAAAGGAGGATTCTATGAAATCAATTGTACTTGACAAAACGTTGTTTATGTGATATAGTCGTGGTATTATGGCGTGTGTAAATGAATCAACTTGTGAAAAAAGAATGCGTTATTACAAAGCAAATATGCGAATAAAAGAAGTCTTGGGAAAGTACTCCCCCGACCAAGTAATTGTACCAGTCCCGACCGATATCGCAGATGCAGGTTGCGAAGTACGTGAATCGCGCGAGGAAATAAAATTATGTCACCATGAAAAATCACATAGGCGACTAAGAATATCTGATAAAAGCAAACAAAAATGGGCATTTGATAAATACGATTGTTGTGTATTATAATTCCGATTGACCATAATTGCCCATAGGGGTCAAAAATGTTTTTCAAAAACATGGTGACATACGAAAAAACGTGTGTTATTTTTGTTGGATGACAAACGATAAAATCAGAAACATTGCGATAATCGCGCACGTCGACCACGGCAAGACCAGTTTGGTCAACGAACTGTTAAAGCAAGGCGGTGTGTTCCGCGAGAACCAAGAAGTCGCCGACCGCGTTATGGACAGCAACGCCTTAGAGCGCGAGCGCGGTATTACAATTTTAAGTAAAAACGCGTCCTTCATGTACGGAGATATAAAAATCAACGTCGTGGATACCCCAGGTCACGCGGACTTTGGTGGCGAGGTCGAGCGCGTACTAAAAATGGTCGATGGTGTTTTGTTGGTGGTGGATTCTTTTGAGGGCCCAATGCCTCAAACCCGTTTTGTTTTGCAAAAGAGTTTGGAACTTAATCACAACGTAATTGTTGTAGTGAACAAAATCGACAAAAAAGATGCCCGTATCAGCGAAGTCGTGGACGAGGTCTTGGAATTGTTTTTGGAATTAGACGCAAGTGCCGACCAATTGAACAGCCCCTTTGTTTTCGCAAGCGCAAGAGAAGGCATTTCTACCCTCGATATGAAAACTACGCCTAAGGACTTTAAACCGTTGTTTGAAACAATTGTAAAACACATCCCTGGTCCCAAGGTCGACAAGGCAAAACCGTTTGCTATGCTCGTAAGTTCCACCGAGCAAAACGATTTCTTGGGAAAACTTGGTATCGGAAAAATTGAACAAGGTGGGATAAAGGTCGGCTCTACGGTCAAGGCACTAAACTACTATGACAAAAACCTGAACACCTCGTTTCGGGTGGCAAACTTGTTTGTTTATGACGGACTTGGCAAATTGGCGGTCACCGAAGCCGACCCTGGCGACATCGTTTGCATTGCTGGCAACCAAAGCATAAACATCGGCGACACGGTTTGCGACAAGAGCATTGACACCGCAATCCCGTTTGTAAAAATATCCGAGCCAAGCGTTGAAATGGCTTTCTCGGTCAATAATAGCCCTTTTGCAGGCAAAGAAGGTAAATTTTGCACAAGCCGACACATCCGCGACAGACTGATGAAAGAGGCCGTAAGGGATTTGAGTCTTAAAGTTTTTGATACCGACAGCGCGGATACTTTTAGGGTTCTTGGGCGGGGTGAAATGCACATTTCGATTTTGATTGAGAACATGAGGCGCGACGGCTATGAGTTCATGGTCAGCATGCCGCGTATTATTTTCAAAGATATTGACGGCAAAAAATGCGAACCAATCGACCGCGTCTTTATTGACGTCTCAAGCGAAAACGTCGGCGACATCATGAGCGAAATGGGCGAGCGAAAAGGCGAACTTGTTTCAATGAACACTGGCGAAGTCCGCACCAAGTTGGAATTTTTGATTCCTGCGCGTGGTCTTTTGGGTTACAAAACACGTTTCCTCACCGACACGCGCGGTAAAGGCATTATGAATGGCATCTTTGAAAACTATGAGCCGTTCAAAGGCCACATTCGGCGTCGAAACTTTGGCGCACTTATCGCGCACGAAGCAGGCAAAGCCGCACCATATGGTTTGTTCAACACCCAAGAGCGTGGCAAGTTGCTTATCACGCCAGGTACCGAGGTTTACGCGGGTATGGTCGTTGGTTTGAACCCCGCGGGCATGGACATCGTTGCAAACGTTTGCAAAACCAAACAACTGACAAATATGAGGGCATCTGGTTCGGACGAATCGTTACGCCTTGAACCAATTAAACCACTCACAATGGAAGAATGTCTTGAATTCTTAAACGACGACGAGTTATTAGAGGTCTCACCGAAATCTCTGCGAATTAGAAAAACAATCCTCGACCACACAAAACGTTTGCGAAGCACACCAAAAGTGTGATTCTATATTTTGTGTTGTATGTAATATAGACTACACCATATATAGTATAAACCTATATCTTAACTAAGCACATCCCCGATACACTCGACTGCGGATTTCGCCACATCACAAGTGACTTCAACGGTTTTGCACGCGACTTTACCGCAGGCTTTTGCGGTTTCCTTTACAACCGTGGCACTGGTATCCACCACCATAGCAGGAATAAATAATGCCGCGTCAACCAATGTTTCCAAAACCCCGCCCGCGTGATTTTCACGACCCGCGTCGTTGCGTTTCGCCTTCTTGTTTTTCGACATCAACGACTCCCCAGGTGTTGGGCTCTCGGTTCTTCCCCACATATCTTTTTTATTTTTTGGCATGGCATATTATAACATATAACTATTGCATTGCAAGGCACTTTTTGCTAGCATATTACATGAAAGAAAAAGCCTACGCGATTTTGGAGGAATTAAAAATTCCATACGAGAAGTTCGAGCATCCGCCGTTGTTCACCTGCGAGGACGCAAAAAAGCATAGACCGAATTGCGATTTTTTGGACGTTAAAAATTTGTTTGTTAGAAACAAAAATAAAAGCAATTTGTACTTGGTCGTGATACCCGCCGACAAGCGCGCCGACCTGCAAGCCATTCGAGAATTACTGCAGGAAACAAAGTTGTGCTTTGCCGAGTCCGAATTACTTGCCGAGAAACTTAAAGTAACACAAGGGGCGGTTTCGATTTTGTGCGTTGCGAACCTCGACAACTCCGATGTGACCGTTTTAATAGACAGTCAAATTTTAGAGGCAAAAAAGGTGGGCTTTCACCCGAGCATCAATACCGAAACTTTGGTGTTTGCGACGAGCGCAATACCCATAATTTTGAACCACGCAAAAGTGAACTGGAAAATTATTTAGCCACCCACAATGGTGATTTCGTCATCGGTAAGCGGTTTAATGCTCGCAAGGTCGAACTCCATGAATTTCGTGGCGCGCTCTTTGTCTTCAGGTCCAAGTGGTTTATTCATCTTTACCAAGGCACCAATCCACCGTGCGTGTTCGCCGAACTTATCGTTGTGTTTTTGCCAATAGTGATACGGCAGATACATATTGCGCACCGTGTCGTCAAAAAAATCTTCCGTTTCAACAACCTGTTTGTGAAGCAACCGATTTAACTCTACGCGCTTTTTCGCCAGTTCTCCGACCTTGCTGGCGTCGATTGTGTCGCCGTATCGCACTTTTTGTTCGGCTAAAATAGATTTTTCACTGGCAATAAACCCATAGGTTGAAACAATTGTGCAGTTTCTTTTCATGGTGTCGCCGTCTTTATTCAGGGACACATTCAAATAATAATTCAAACGGCGCACAAGTTCCATTGTACCCGTGCAAATAACTGGATACTTGCCATCGTTAATAAGTGCCAAAATCTCGCTGGAACTATATCCGACGTGAAGATTATCTTCTTTTAGGTATTCTTTAAAATCGACCTCGGGCGGAAAGTTTCCATCAGGATAACTTTTCACAGACGGGTCATCGTTTTTTCGCAGTGGACGCGATGTATACTTTGTCGCATACGGTGCTGAAATTACAGACTCGTCGCCCAGCCTATTAATAGTTTCAATAACTTGGTCCGCGAAAAAGTTTTTGCCACCTTGGCTTGGACCAAAGATAATAATTGCTTGGGACATAATTTATTATAACATAAATCGTGCGGGCATCAAGCACTTTCGCGTTGGTTCGAGTTTGTATTTTCCCTATGAACAACAGGCGGGGTGAAAATCGCGGCCATGAGGGTCAACATCAGGCGCAAAATAGCGAACGCCAAAATGATGTAGCCTATGACGACCAAAAACACGACCCCGAACATATAGCCAAAAAACAACGCAAGCCCCGCCATAAAGAGGTTAAAGACCGCGCTTGCGATGGCAATCCCTGGTGTGATACCGTTTCCGAAAACAAAAACTCCGCCGATTGGAATGAACATGATTTTATTATCGCCAGGTTCGTGAAATTTATTCAATGTAACGCCGTATGTTAATTTGTTGTTGGGCATAGGAACTTGGCTCATAATGACCATGATAAGCGGTAACAAACTTAATTCCAAGTAGCCGATTTAGAGTTTTTTGCATCTCACGGGGGTTGCTTTCAGGGAAATCGGTGCGCCCGATACCCATAGCAAACAAAACGTCGCCCGTAAACAGACTGTCACCAATCAAATAGACGACACTTTTGGGGCTATGCCCTGGTGCCAAGATTGGTTTGATAACCATTTTTTCAACAACAATCTCGTCTTCCGAGGTGGGAGAAAAAATTGGGCAAGCAAACTCTTTTTTATAGTAGTCTATGTGATAGACATGGTCAAAATGCTCGTGCGTCAACAGTATTGCGCTTGGTTTTCGCTTGCCAAGTGCCTTTTTGACGTCATTTAAGGGCGCTCCTGCGTCAATTAGCACGATTGTGCCGTTTTCCTCGACAACAAAGGTGTTGCTGTCTATGTGACCAACAACCGCTTCTACTTTGATTTTATTGTTCATGCTTACATCATAATCGAAAAAGTTTTTTAAGTCTACCCCAAATTGCTTTTTGAAATACCGAGAGTACTACTTTTTCTTTTTGGAATAGCAAAAAACCATTACTATAAACCCGTTGACACGGCGAAATGTGTGGTGTATAATAACAAAATTCTGGTTCAACAGAAAAATTTGGCCCGTTAGCTCAGTTGGTTAGAGCGCTACCCTGTCACGGTAGAGGCCGACGGTTCGAGTCCGTTACGGGTCGCCAGACCGCAAGGTTCTGACAAAGTCAGGTTCTTTCGGGTCGCCAATGACAAAAAATTTTGACCTTGAAAGTGCCTTGAAGAAATTCAGGCCTTTTGACAAAGTAGAAGCCGAACACCTCGATAAAGTGTTGGCTTTTGTTGGGAAAGGCGAAGATTTGTTTACCCGAGAAAACAAGCAAGGACACATAGTTGGGTCGGCGTTCCTTTTTAACCGCGATTTGAGCAAAATTCTTTTGAATTTTCACAAGAAATTAAACAGGTGGAATCAGTTCGGCGGTCACAGTGACGGTGAGAAAAATACAATGTCTGTCGCAGCAAGAGAGTTACAAGAGGAATCTGGGATAACAAACTTTGAACCGTTATTAGGTGAAATTGCAGATGTAGAGTCCCATGTCTACCCCGCCAAGAACGGCGAGCCAGAACATATTCATTATGACATAAGGTTTTTCTTTGTGACGGATGAAGAAAAATTCCAAACCTCGGACGAAAGCAAAGAATTGCGTTGGTTTACGCTTGATGAGTTTAAAAACGAGAAAAGTAAAATTCTTGATTCGGATGATGCAAGGAAAAGACTCTTGGCAAAATGGCAGATAGCAATAGGTTAACCAGAATTTGACAATAACCATACTGTGACTATTGTCTTTGTGGTGGATAATTACAGTTGTACCTCGAACGGTACGATTATTTCGACCCTGAGATTTAAAAACGAGTTAGAGCGTCAGGGTCATATTGTTCGGGTTGTTTCAAACGATACTTACGGACCGAACACATATTGTTTAAAAACACGGCGTATTCCAATTGTGTCGTCCTTTGCAAAGCGTTGCAACATGACGTTTGCCAAGTTCAACAAACGTGTTGTTGCCGACGCCATCAAGGATGCGGACGTTGTGCATTTACTGCTCCCCTTTTATGTTCAGACCAAGACGTTGAAACTTGCACGCAAAATGGGTATCAACGTTACCGCGGCGTTTCACCTACACCCTGATAATGTTTTAAAAAACGGTGGCCTTAAAAACCCGCCTCCCACCATGACAAAGTGGGTGTTCGAGAGGTGGCGGAAGATTCTTTACGACAAAGTCGATGACATTCATTGCCCGTCGCAGTTGATTGCGGATGAACTGGTGAAACATAATTATACGGCGCGATTGCACGTTATAAGCAACGGAATTTCGGAAGAGTTCCAGCATATCGAGCGAGTCAGACCAAATGTTTGTCTTGCAAACCCGTTTCGGATTTTAATGGTTGGGCGATTTGCGTGCGAGAAACGTCAAGACCTCTTAATTGACGCCGTCGCAATGTCGAAATACGCGGATGTCATAGAGTTGACTTTTGCAGGCTCTGGACCGCTGGAGAAAAAACTTTGCGAGCAAGCAAAGTGCTTGCCAAACTACCCAATTTTTAAGTTTATGCTACAGAAAGAGTTGCATATGGTAATCAAAAAATCTGACATCTATGTTCACTGCGCGGATGTCGAGGTTGAAGGCATCTCGTGTATCGAGGCTTTTGCGACGGGGTTGGTGCCTGTGATTGGGGACTCTTCTCTATCCGCGACGAAACAGTTTGCGATAATGCCAGAGTCACTGTTTACCGCGGGCGATGCGGGGAGCCTTAAAGAGCGAATCGAGTTTTGGATTGAAAACCCAAAAAAGTTACAGACCGCAAGTTTGGAGTACTCGGAATTTGCGAAGGGGTTTACTATAAAAGAAAGTGCAAAAAAATTGGTGGAAATGTTTGAACAAAGCCGATTGACTTTTGAAAAAAAGTAGAATATAATGAAAGAACGCGGTGGGATTAGCTCAGTTGGTTAGAGCGCCAGATTGTGGTCCTGGAGGTCGGCGGTTCAATTCCGCTATCCCACCCCATTGTTCCCTGTAACAACCTGTCGCTTCGCGCCAGAACGTTGTGGGAACACTTCGCTCCGTGTTCCCGTAGCTCAGTTGGATAAGAACCCTGCTTCGCATGAACCTTTCCCTTGGTAAGAACCCTGCTTCGCATGAACCTTGTCCCCTTCGCTAAGTGAACATACGTTCCCGTAGCTCAGTTGGATAGAGCATTTGCCTTCTAAGCAAAGGGTCAGAGGTTCGAATCCTCTCGGGAACGCCAAAAAAGTGAGGTTAAAATACAAATCAATGGAATCAGCGGGCAAACTTCCATAAATGTTTTAGAATTAAGTCACACAGAACAAGAGTCCATTGCGGAAAAATTCTCTGAGGGTTGCACCGAGTACAAAAAACTAATGCTTGTACTTTGGAAAAACGGTATACCCACTTGGGCTGGTTGCTCTGGCCTTAAAAAGACTCACGACAAAAAAGAACTGAACCAGGGAGGAAGTGCGTATATATCTTTACGACTGCTATCAAAAAACAAGGAAAAATTAATTTCGTTAATGCACACAATGGGTGACGATTTAATAAAAATGAACTTCTCTGTTTCAAGCGATAAGGATACAGAAGTTGATTCGGTTGATTTTTATCACAACAAGCCAGGTAAAGAACTTTCCGACGAGGAGTCAGCACAATTTTTTACGTACATCAAAGATTCTTTCGAAAAGTCAATTAAAGGCTTAGAGTCAAAAAATATATCTAACCAAGCTGTCAAAATTGCGACGGACGCGATTAAAGATTTTCCAAATGAAAAATATCCCTCTTTTGTCGGTATTACGCAGGATAAAGGGAAACTAATAATCGACCTTGCCGATAGGCATTTGCAGATACAAGGAACTCCAACTTATGAAGAAATAAAAGAGTACTTGGAAAATTTAAAAATTGAAGAATGCGATATTGATTTATAACGCGCGAATTTCGATTGCCACTACCCCGTGGTTTGTTTCGGTGTCCTCGGTGTAATATTCGCGCATCGTTTGGATGAATTCCTGTTTTGTACAGTCACCAGCAAAACCCGCGCGCATCAAGTTTGTGTTGTACGCACCGAATTCCGTCAACACGTCGTACAGTTCAGAGAAACTTTTTGCGTGGATTAAGCCCTCGACGGTGACGGTTAATTTTTCGTTTTCAATATCACGGTTTGTAAATTCGATTTCGTCGCCGATTTTTACTTGTCGGCGTTTTTCGTCGTTTAGGCGCAGTTCAATTGTTTTGCGCAAACTGTGCATTTGCAAGAACTGCTCCGCGTTCAGGGTGAATTTGTGTTTCATGATACGATAGTATACCACGGAATTTTAGTAAATACAAAAAAACCTTGACAATTTTATGGGGGGGGTAGAATCAGAACATGGATATACTTTCAGAAAATGAACAAGCAAAAACAAGAAATGCTAGGTCAAGCGATTACAACAACAAAGAAGCGTGGGCCGATTCCCTGCCTGTTACACACGAGTTACTTGTTGGAAAAGAAATTGGTGACATCATGACCCTTGAGGAGTTCGACAAGTTTGTCGGTCTTTGCGGTGAACCTGTAGCGGAAAAAGGCGGAAGTTTCAGCATTACAACAATCGCAAACGGTAAATTGCAAGGTCATGGACGTACGAGGGTAAAACTTAAAGAGTTTAATGACGGAGAACAAAAAGGTTTTAAAATCGAGGACATTTACGTTTCTTCTATTGGTTAAGATTTTTCTTGACACAATCAAGGACTTGTTTAAAAACCACTTTGTTGCACACGATTGCACCCTTTATGTCGCGGTCATAGCGCTGCTTTTCGCCGAACAAGTCGGTCACAATTCCACCTGCTTCGGTGACGATGATTTTTGCGGAGGCAACATCATGGGCGGTTGTGTTGGGAAACAACTGCAAGTTATACGCCCCCTCGGCGACGGCCATGCAGGCGCGGACGCAACTCCCGATGTTTACAAAGTAGCCATTTTGCCGAAGTTCAACTATGGCATCATAGATGTTAAACACGGCGGTTGATAGGTTTGGGACTCCGCAATAATTTGACATACTTCCCTCGTCGCCAAAGTTGGTTTTGCTTACATATATTCGTTCGCCGTTTTTGTATGCGCCTTTGCCTTTGGCCGCCCAGTACAAACTGTTTGTAAATGGGTCGAGGACGACACCTACGACAGGTTCGCCGTCAATTACAAGTGCCAACGAAAACACGGACACGCCGACACCGCGCGCGAATTGTGCGGTTCCGTCTACGGGGTCACAAGACCAAAGATATTCGCACCCCTGTCCTGTGTACTCTTCTTCTTCGCCTCGAACGGCGTGGGTTGGGAATTTGGCTCTGACCTCTTTGATTAACAAAGAATTGATTTCCATGTCCGCCAGGTCACTATAGAGCGGTCGCCTTTGTATTTGCTTATACCTTTTGCGTTAAAGTATTTAAGCATGATTTCGCCTGCGCGTTGGGCGAATTCTTTGGCAAATGACAAATAGCCATCAAGTTTTTCCGCTTTGCACATTATATCTTGTTTCCTTTTTCGTAAACGCGGTACAGGGTTTTCCCCAAAATGTTTTCCAAAATACAGAGGTGCGCAAAGATACCCTCGTGAAGGTCATCGTCTTGGATGTCTTTCAAAACACTTGGGTCAACCAACAACTCGGTGCACTGGGCACCCAAATCTTTGGCGGCTTGTTGAGTTATAAACGTGAACTCTTTTAACTTTTCGTAAATTATGTGGTCTTTTTTGAACTCGGGCAAGACCTTGAACGCGTCGTATAATTTAACAAATTCTTCTTGGGTCATCACATCCCCCTCTCCTCGATATCGCGTTGCATAAAGTTAAGTTTATCCCTATCAATATCGACGTGGTCCATAACAAATTTTTTATCCAAAAGGTCTTTCCCTTTCAACTTTTCGCCGTCCAAGACACCACGGACTTTCATCTTTTCGGCGACCTTGGCAAAAGGGTTCAATTGCTTGTATGCTTTTTCAAGTTCGCGGAAAGCAATGATTTTCTGTGCCTCTTTTTCCATAAGGTAATTCAACTCGCCAGAGTCATACAATTTACTCCGCTCGGCTTGCATCTCCGAAAGTCGGTGCTTCATTGAACTAACTGTGATAATGCCCTTTTTTTCTTTTTCCGCTAAATTTATCTGTTTTTGTAATGCCATTTCTTTTTTCATCATGTGCGAAACATATTTTTTGCGCAATAACTCTGGGTTTATCTGCGTTTTTTCCTCTTGGATTTTTATGTAACTGTACGGGTCGGCCTTAATTTCTTCAGTCCGTTTTTCTTCCGCACACCTCGCATCATCTTCTTTTTTCTCTCTGGCAACTTTATATGCTGGGTTGTTTTTCTCCATTTCTGCTTGCTTCTTTTTTGCAAGTTCCGTTTTTTGCATCCATGGCGGCAAAGAATCAAATTCCGCCTTCTCTTTTGCCCTTTTTTGTTGGTTTTCGTAAAGGGTTTTTTCCAACTCCTCGCGCCTCTCGATATCGGTCATATCGTATCCTCCTTTTGTGTGTACTCTCAAAATAAAGTATTTGCAATTATTTGCCAAATGATTTCGCGCATGTTATGATATTTTATGGAAACAAAAAAAGCATTGGAAATTTTGAAAAAGTACACGACCAAGCCGAACCTTGTAAAACATGGGGTTGCGGTTTCGATTTGCATGAAACACTTTGCGAAACTCGAGGGTGAGGACGAACAATATTGGGGCGTCGTTGGAATGTTGCATGATATTGATTTTGAGGTCTGCCCCGAGTCGCATTGCAAAGAACGATGTGCATGTATGTTAAAAGACGAGGGTTTTGACGACAAGTTTGTTCACGCGGTACAGAGTCACGGCTTTGAAATTTGCACGGATGTCGAACCAAAACTTTATATGGAAAAGGTTTTGTCCGTGGTTGACCAACTCAGTGGGTTTATAATTGCTTGTGCATTGATTCGGCCCGAGAAAAAGTTGGAACTTGTGACCCTCGAGAGTATCCACAAGCGTTGGAAGTCCCCTGCTTTTGCCTCGGGAACCGATAGGGCGCGAATCCTTCGTGTTTGCGAGAGGATGGGAAAAACATTTGACTATATGGCGGAACAAACTTTGGTCGCCCTAAAAAATGGGGCCAGCGAGTTGGGGTTATAAGTATTTACTTTTCAAGTTTTTTGTGATATAATCGTCACAATGAAATATGAAGAAGCATTATCTTTTGTTGAGAAACACGAGGAATCAGACAATCAATATGTTGATTTAATATGTGAACGACTTCTTGACGGCGACGAACATATAAGGATGTTAAACACTTTAATCATGATTGTCAAAGCAAAGAATTTTTACAAAGAGTTCAAAGCGGCGCGCCTTTTGAAGAAAAATCCATTGGTTGAACACTTTGGCAAAGACACTCCACAGATATATAATCTTGGAACAAAATTTGGAGTTGGAAAGTTTGCAAAATATAATCCTTACAAAAAATATATAAATTCAGAGTATTCGGAGCCAGAACAATGCCATAACAATTCCGTCGGTTTTGCAAATGAAATCGGAAAAGATTGTGAAGTTGTTACTGGCTTAATGGACCCGTGCAACACTGGGGGTGGATTGTTGCATTCTTTTGTGCTTTAAAAAAACAATGCTTTGGACTTTCATGCAAATATGGTTATGACAAAAGATTTGTTTTATTCCTTGCACAATGTTAAAGAACTTGCACGCGTTGATTGTTCGATTATACAAAAAGACTATGCGAAACTCTCGAAAGCAAATATTTTGTTGCCTGTTTATTTGCTTGCACGAGATGAATCAATGGAAAACATTTGCTAAAACCATTGGGAAAGACTTAAACTAAGTATGTGACTGCAAAAGAAAAATACCAAAAGTTCAAAGCACAGGTTTTCAACGCCGTTGACGAAGGGGGCAAGGGGCGATTAAGCACCGTTGTCACTTCCCTCATCATGGGTTTGGTTTTCCTGAATTTTCTTATGGTAGTCATTGAAACGTTTGACGTACTAACAGATACTTGGCACACATTTTTTCATGCTTTTGAGGTTTTCACAGTTGTTATTTTCACTATTGAATTTTTAGTAAGGCTTTGGACGGCGGATTTGCTCTACCCGAAACTGGGGGGGGGTAAGGCCCGAGTCAAATACCTTTTCTCTTTTATGGCGATTGTGGATTTGGTGGCGATTATTCCGTTTTATCTGGGTGCCTTGGTTCCGATTAATATGGTTATGGTCAGGTCACTTAGGGTACTCCGTATGCTAAGAATCCTAAAAGTCACAAGATACTCCTCTGCCCTGACTATGGTTGGGAAGATTTTGAAACTTAGGTCAAAGCATTTGATGTCATCGATACTAATGATTTTCCTGATGATGATGATAATTGCGGTCATCATGTACCATGTCGAAAACGAGGCTCAGCCCGATGCGTTCAACAATGCTTTTGACAGTCTTTGGTGGGCCATAGCAACCATAACCACAGTCGGGTTCGGTGACGTTGCCCCAATAACAACAATCGGTCGAATTATGGGTGGCTTGATTGCGTTGCTTGGTGTTGGTCTTGTCGCAATTCCAACAGGTATATTAACCGACGGGTTTATTCGCGAGATGACAAAAGAAGAACGGCGAGAGCGCGCACTTTTAAGAAAGCAAAAACCAGAAACCGTCACATGTCCAAAGTGCGGAGTGCAATGTTGTGTCGAAGAAACACCGCCTGAAGATACGGAGCCAATAACGAAAACGACAAAAACCGACACGATTAGTTGACAAAAACTTTCAATATTTGATATAATATATAGTATGTTTAAAATTAACGTAACTCCAGGGGTTTACAGGCACTATCAAGGTGGCATCTATGAGGTAGTTTCTATGGCTTTTCATTCGGAAACTATGGAGGAATTGGTTGTCTATAGGACGATTGAAAAAGATATTCGCGATAAGTACGAGTACTTTGTCCACCCCGCCAAAACGTGGAACACCATTGTGAACATGAACACAAAAACCCGCCGATATGAACCAGTTATGAAGTAATCTTTTTTGGTGCCTTCGCGCGGAATCGAACCACGGACACAGGGATTTTCAGTGCATACCTACCACGACAAAGCACAACATACCCCGACAAAGACACCCTACGATACGACAAAATCTATCCCAAGTCAAGAAATACACCAGACAAAACGCGACAAATCATGTTTTTAATCTACCTGTGCTACTCCCCAAAAACGACAAAATCTGTCACAAACAAAAGTGTGTGAAAATTGTGTGAAACTTTTTAATCGACATCGAGCAAGTTTGTATGTTCGAAATGCGGACTGTCTAAAAATTCAAGCAACGACATTTTGAAACCCTTGGCAAGCATAATCACAGTTTTTAAAGATGCGGACTTGTTTTCACCCTTCAAAATGAATGTCATAGTGCTGTGGTTTATATTGCTCTCAATTTCAAGCCGATAAGCCGTTATTTTGCGTTGGCGCAACAATTCATGTACGCGCAAGGATAATGCTCGCCCGACTGGTATCTGTTCATTTTTGTCAATGCTACTCACACAGTAAGTGTGCAATACTCTGACAATCTATTTACGGCAATATATTGTCGGATTATGTATTGACGTATTTTGCAAAGTCGGCTAAAATTTGTTTATGAAAATTTTACAAGAGAAAGAGATACTTGCGAGATTGAAAGCGGATTTGAGATGGAGTTTGCGCGTTAATGACATCCCAATAAAAGAGGAAGAAGACTTCACGTTGAATTTTTGTAAGTATATCGGTGAACTAAATACTAATGAAAAATTTATGGCGCAAGCGATTATAATAAATCCATATGTTTTTCAGTACGCAAGTGAAGAACTGAGGGCAAAAAGAGAATTTGTCTTAATGGCCTTGAAGAATGGCGTTGACAGCAAGTGGTATTATTATCCTGAATACTCAATCGCAGACTTTATTGAACTTTTCTTTTTTACTGATGATTTGAGAGACGATAAAGAGATTGCCTTACTTGCAGTTTCATGTTTTCACATATGTTATCGTTGCCCCTTGCAGTTTGTGAGTTTAAGGTTGCGAGATGATGAAGAAGTGGTATTTAAGGCTGTCGAAACCAATGGTAAAAATATTCACTTTGCAAGCCATAGACTTTCAACTAAATATGAAATATTGTCAATGGCAATTAGAGGACCTAGAGGCTTGAATAAAGAGGAAATCAAGAAGTTTATAACTGCTGAAATGCGAAATGATAAAACTGTGATGATGGAAGTAGTCAAAAAAGCAGGAACTACTCTTGAGATTGCGTCGCCGCTTTTGCAAGACGATGAAGATATCATCACTGAAGCAATAAAAAAATCACCATCTGCTATGAAGTATGCTAGTGATAGGTTAAAAGGTGACCACAATTTTGTATACAAATCAGTGAACCAAAATGGAAATGTTATTTTTGATGTCAATAAGCGATTTCTACAAGATATGGAGTTGTTGTCACTTGCAATTAAGAACCTAAGTATAACCGCCATTAATAAATTGGTAAAATTATCTCCCGATGCATTTACTTTGTTACCTAGTGAAATTCAGGAGAAAATAAAACCTGCGACAAACGAAGAAGTATCCCAATACAGATTTGATATATCTGAAATCCCAAGAGAAGAATTAAAAGAACACTTCATAGCGGTCATAAGTGGTCTTACCCCACGAGAACAGAAGGTTATACGATTACTTTATGGCATCGACGATGGGCAAGAAAAAACATTAGACGAGGTAGGTCGAGAGTTCAAAGTCACACGAGAGCGCATTCGTCAGATTGAAGCAAAGGCAATAAGAAAATTGAGAAGTCCAGGGCGTGTAAATAGGCTTAAAGATTTTCTCGAGGACGGTGACATTAGTTTTGGAAATTTTTCTGCTGATGAAGAAATAGAATTTGATGAAAATAGTTTGTTTAATGATGACTGATATTTTTCGAACTAATCGCCGCTTTTTTGTGAATCAATATAGTGTTGAACAAGGCGCTTTTTTTCTTGCACTGTTCGTAGACTTGCTTGTGCATACTGTTCCGCTTCTTCAAGGTCAGCCAAAAGTTTTTCCGGTGTAGTTGCTGGTGGTATTGTAAGATGCCCGGTCCCGATAGGTTGAAATAAAGTATGTAAATTTTCCAAAGCATTTTCCTCGCCAGTTAGAAGAAATCCGACAGTGGTATTCAATGCTTTTGCTATTTTGTGCAAGGTCTCGGCACGTATATCCGCATTTTTCCTATCCGATAAAAACAAGGAATAAACTGTTGGCTTTTCAAGTCCAGACAAGCGCATAAGGTCGGCACGTGTTTTAGTTTGCTCGTCCATCAATTTTTGTATTCGTTCAATAACAGCCATGAATAATAATACCACCAAAATGATTGCATATGCAAACTTTAATATAGGTATTGACAAAGTATGCACATGCATACTATATTACCATAAGTATTCATATGAATACTTGAAATGTATTATGAGGAGGGATTGAAATGTATAAAAACTTGAAAGCCGAAATGGTGCGCCAAGATGTCGACATAAAGCAAATCGCTAGATTACTTGGCATTAAAACGGACACCGCGCGATTGAAAGTTAACGGCAGAGTGCCATTCCGTATGGGTGAGTGCAACTGCATCGCAACGCTGTTCAGCGAGAACAACAGTATCGACTATTTGTTCAAAGAAAATGGCTAATTTTCATTCAAACAAAATAACGTCAATTTGCGTCAGTCATGGAGTTGACAAGCAAATAGACAAGCGAGACGAAAACTACGCGCCATAAGTAAATTTCAGTTATAGGAGGTTATAAAAATGAGAAAAGGACGAACAGTTCCAGTTACACCAGAAGAAAAGCGGCGACGCGATGTTACACGGGCAGAAAATTCATCAGCACTGATGAACGCGATTGTGACAACGTTGTCGTCGCCGTCGCTACTGGCGAAATGGCTTTTGTACGAGGATTTGCACAAGTCAGTTAACGTTTTTATGCGACAAGTCACTGGCAACAAAAACTATGACATCGAATTTGTACACTTGGGGGCGGCCCTTCAAAGGTTTGACGAGAGTGTTCACGAAATCGAGTGGCGAGTTGAAAAATCTGGTAGGTACCAGAGCCAGAGCAAAAATTATTTAAGACTTAAACAGTCAGAAGGAGAAAAAAATGGAAAAGAATAGTGACAATAGTAGTGGACAAGAATTAATAAGAGAAAATAATCTTCTTCTTGGTAATAGTAAACTTACTACTATAGCCACTACTAGTATACTATATAATATAGTAGAAGGTAGTAGAAAAGTCTACGCTGAAGAGTTCGGGCGTATTGACCGCGCGCAGTTGGAGTTCGCTTGGCACCAAGCACCACAGAATTTTTCTGTCAATGAAATTGCAGAAATCTTTGATTATTTCTTTGTCAAATACTACAAAATAATGAGTCGAAAGCATGAGTCTATTGGGACCGCGAAACTTGTGGAATTTTTGGAACGCATAAAATATATTTCAAGTAAATTTGGTACTTTCCCGTACGAGCCATCAGTCGATGACTATAAAGCCATGATTGATTATTACTTTGAAAATTTGCATGTGTTCAAAGGAAATGCGCGGGGCTTTGATCCGCTTCTATTGCATTTCATGAGCAGAGATAAAAACGGAAAGGATAGAGTCCGTGAACGTTGCTATTTTGAAACGAGAATAAGAAACAATAAAAACTTTTAACAAGCACCAATTATCCGAGTGAGTAACTGGGGCGCGACGTTGGAAAAGACGTTGGTGCCCCTATACTTACTACACGCACAAACACAGGAGGTAAAAATTTATGCTTAATTACAGAGTTAAACCAAAGATTACAAGACGTAACGGAAAAGAGTACGGCTACATGTACATCTTTGTGGACTATACAGAAAACGGCGAGCGCAAGCAAAAGCAAGTCAACACGGGTATAAGTGTTGTAGACTATCAGCGCAACCGCAAGAAAGAGGCGGACGCGATGGCAAGCAAGGTCGCGCTTGACTTGGAAAATGAACTTAATCGGCGTCGTGGACTACATGTGGATTATGACAATTTAACGGTCTTGCAGTTGCTTAAACTGTACGCAGACTACAAGCGCGGTAGTTTGTCAGATACAGTTTACGAGCAATACACACGCACCTACACAAACAAAATGCAAGCCTTCCTTGACAGCATAGGACAGTCGAATATGAAACTTGCCAAGTTTACGGAAAATCATGCGCGCCAGTTCAATGACTTTTTGTGCAAAAGCACGCACCACGGCAAGACAATATCCGCGAACACAGTTAAACATGTTTTGTGTTTTATAAAGCCCGCATTTGAATATGCTTTTGAAGAAAACTATACAAGTGTAGACTTGTTTCAGAGGGTCAAGGCGCCTACAGTACACCTTAAACAACCGACATTTTTCAACAAGCAACAGTTGCAAACGATAATCACGACCATCGAAAATGACAAACTTGCTTTACCGATAAAACTTGATATGTTTAGCGGTTTGCGTAGGTCGGAACTTGTGGGGTTGAAATGGTCTGCAGTAGACTTGGATAATGGCATGATACACGTTGAAGGCAAAGTGCTACAGTTTAACAAAGGCGAGTTGCGCTACTACGATGTTTTAAAAACACAGACAAGTCGGCGGAGTGTGCCGCTTATGCCACAAGCGATAGAGTTGCTTTTACACCAAAAAAAGCAAATTGAAATTAACAAAGCAAAGGCATGTAAATTGTACGATAACACCTATGCCGAGTTTGTCATGGTTGACCCATACGGTGCATTGATTAAGCCCAACGCGTTGACCCGTAAAGTCCGAAAGATATGCAAAGATAATGGCTTTAAAGGTACCATGAAGCACTTGCGCAGTTCCTATGCGACACACTTGCGCAAAGCAGGGGCCGACATCAAAGAAATCCAAGTCTTGCTTGGACACTCGAATATCAACACTACGGCGCGGTCATACCTTTGTGTAGACGATGACGACAAAAAAGCGGCGGTTGGAAGACTTGCCGAGCACCTAGACTTTGTGTCAAATCACGGTAATGTGTGAAAATTGTGTGAAAACATCAAAGCGACGAACATTGAAAACTTAATAAAACACAAGATATTGTGCTTATAGTGACAAAAAAGTGCAGTATGTTGGTGCCTTCGCGCGGAATCGAACCACGGACACAGGGATTTTCAGTCCCTTGCTCTACCGACTGAGCTACGAAGGCAAATACAACGAGCCAAAGCAACGTTCTCATAAACGAGATTGTTACGAAGGCGAATAAAAGAAAGTACACTATTAAATGCAGGTTGTCAAACATCAATTTCAAAATTTTTGCAGAAAGGCATATGTCACATATCAGATGAGTTCTTGCGTAGACTATATAAATGATTAAAGTCGACGGCAAGAATGTTTCTAAATCCACGGTTGTTTTAACAGGCGGTGGCACGGCGGGTCATGTGATTCCGCATTTGGCACTGCTCCCCTGTCTTAGGCAAAATTTTTCAGAGATTTATTATATCGGGAGCACCAACCCCAAAGAGCGTGAAATCATCGAGGCCGAGGGTATCGAGTTTTTCCCACTAGAGTGCGTGAAGTTGCGCCGAGGTTTTAGTTTTAAGGCCATTTCAAAAAACTTGGGTATCCCGATTGGGTTTTATAAAAGTTTAAAAAATGCGGGGAGATTGCTTGACGAATTGAAACCAGACGTGGTTTTTTCGAAAGGCGGTTTTGTTGCACTACCTGTTGTTCGTGCGGCAAAAAAAAGAAACATCCCCGTCGTAGCGCATGAGAGCGACGCGAGTTTGGGGCTTGCAAATCGGCTCTCGGTTGATTGCTGTACGGTTGTTTGTACGACGTTTGATATAGACAAAAAATTTAAAACTGTCGGCCCGATTATAAGGCCAAAAATCTTTGAGGGCGACGCAAATGTGGTCGTCAAACGTCACAATTTGCCCATAGCGCGAAATTTGTTGGTTTTAGGAGGTTCACTTGGTGCCGCAAACATCAATCAGGCTGTACATTCTACGGCCTTGGAACTCTGTGAAAACTATAACGTAATTCATGTCTGCGGCCGCGGAAAAACCAGTGATTTAAAACACAAAAATTATGTTCAAATAGAGTTCGTGGACGACATAGAGAACTACCTCGCGTGGGCGGATATCGTTGTTTCACGCGCGGGAAGCAACACTTTGTGCGAACTCATGGCACTTGGGAAGCCCACGTTGTTTATACCTTTGGCGACAGGACGGGGCGACCAAATCGACAATGTAGGGCACGTTTTGCGCCACAATGCAGGTGCCGTGTTGTATGAAAAAGACCTCTCCCCTACGACTTTTTTAGATTCCATAGAAAAAGTTTGGCAAGAAAAAGATGTCTATAAAATCGGTACGACGAACTTCGCAACAGACGGAGCAAGCAAGGTTTGTTACGAAATATTGTTTGCGACAGGGCGCGATTTCGTGATACCATAGAGCATGCAAAAGAAATATCTGCGTGTGGATTCCCCGATTGGGCGACTGACAATTGTTTCAAAGGACAACAAACTTGTAAACATTTTTTTCGAGGGCGAAGAACCCGCGGATATCGTGGACTCCCCCGAGGAGTTGGTTTTGCAAAACACGGCAAAGCAATTACGGGAATATTTTGCGGGCTCGCGAAAAGTTTTTGACGTCGTTTTTGAAAACAAAAATATATCTAACTCTACAGTCGTTATGGAGGTCGGAGGCGGTGACTTTCACAAACGTGTTTGGGATATCATGGTGCGCGATGTCGGCTTTGGAACGACCACGACGTATTCGGACTTGGCAACGCTTGCAAACAGTCCAAAAGCGTGTCGGGCAGTTGGCTCGGCGAATAACAGAAATCCTATTCCAATCATTATCCCCTGTCATCGGGTTTTGGGCAAGGGTGGTTCCTTGACGGGCTTCCGTTGGGGGCTTGGGGTCAAGGAAAAACTTTTGGCGCACGAGGGTTTGCTTTGAACAGTAATAAAGTCAATCAATAAAGGATTTTTAAAATTGCCTCGTATTTTTCTTTGGCGTAATCTTTTGCCTGTGGGCTGAGTTTGGCATAACTCTTTGTGATTTTGCGCTTTATAAATTCGTTCGCGGCTTCCACGGAATCGCCGCGCTGCCCCATCCACATTATCATTTGAAAAACATTTTCAATATGTGCAACGGCATCAGCGTCGGAAACACAAATTTCTTCGACAGTCAACTTTGGGCATATAACCGATGCTCTATGCGAGAAAATACACTGTTTGACTTTATCAACAAAATCCTGGGAATAACCGTGTGCCAACAAAATAGGCTCTGCCCGTTCGCCCCCGACAATGTGGTGGTCTTTGTAATGTTTGCACTTGTCCACGTAACCGCCATATTCATGAAACAACGCTGCGACCTCTACTACTTGGGCATCGGCGCCGCGTTCTTTTGCAAATTTGACCGCATTTTTTATAACTGGCAAAGCATGAAAATTCCAACATTGAAACATAGGCATATTTTCGTGTGCATCCCAGTTCAAACTCTCGGCTTTGACAAGTTCGTAAAGTTTTTTCACTTACCAAGTTTATCACACAGATTATCATTGACACAAAGGATTTTACAAGATATCTTTTTAAATCATGCGGACGTGACGGAACTGGCATACGTACAGGTCTTAGAAACCTGGTCTTGGAGGTTCGACTCCTCTCGTCCGCACCATTTTTGGTTTGGCTTTTGGAATAATTATATGTAATTTGGATTTCTTGTACCAGTTCTTTCCAGTTCATAAAAAAAGTTTTCGTGTAAAAGATGTTTGTTCACTCGCCCTATACGTTTGTCCAATTCTTTGAGTTTAATATATGCTTCTGGGTTATTTTGCTTAAGATTTTTCTCTGCATTTTGACATAAAAAAGATTTGCAAAACAAAGGTTTTTCCGATTCATCCTCGCACCCAGTTTCAGAATAATTCGAACAAACCAATGATTTATTGTTGCAACAAGATTTGTCCAGTTGCTGTTTGAGCATGCTTATGCATCTCCAAACTCCGTCATCGCACTTTTGCCAACCGCAGGCTTGTACATATATCTCTCGTGATTCATCTACGAGAGGTGTAAATTCGTTTTCTATATCAATAATTTCACTAGGTTTTACTATCATTCAAACTAATATAACATAAAAATTTGCAAATGTCAATGGATATTGATATAGTAACTTATGATTTACATTGTTAGACATGGGCAGACCGACGGCAACAAAAATATGATTTTGATGGGACAACAAGACTGGGATTTAAACGAAACAGGGCGAAACCAAGCCGAACAATTTGGCTTACAACAAATACAAGGAAAACATTTTGATGTTGCCTTGACTTCAACGTTACTTAGGGCATCGAATACTTTGGATATATCTTTCAAAGCAGGTAATGTTTCTGTCGGCCAAATCATAAAACATGATGGACTAAAAGAAAGAAAATATGGCGACGCAGAAGGAATAACGGTCACAAAGGAAGATTGGGCAAAATTTTGGGTTAAAGACTCTGAAATCAAAATACCTAACGCCGAAACAATTGCCGATGTCGAAAAGCGCGCATTAAAGATGACTCAGTTCATCTCACAATTCAAAGGTAAAAATATAATCCTGTATTCACACGGCGATTTTATCAGGGTGTTTGTATCGGTGCTGTATGACAACCATTTAAAAATCTCTGATTATTCAAAAGTTCAAGGCATTGAAAATTGCGAATTGGTAAGTTTCGATTGGTCGTTGTTATCAAAGCAAGATATTACGTTTGACATTGAGCCCTAGAAGTAGGTATACCATATCATGGTGAATACAATTATCTTTGATTTATCTGAAGTCATAATTGCGGGACTTTGCGGTGTCGAGAAATTGATTGAATCAAATAAAGGTATACCTGCACAGGAATTTTCAAAAAGAGTGCTGAGCAATCATGATGTATGGAGAGAATTAATGCGCGGTAACATTACCGAGGATGAATATATATCTAAATTGCTTGAGGGCGCGAACTGGGATATATCGCATGTTGAGTTTAAGAACTTTTTTAGGAAGAACATGGAAAGCACGGTAGACGGTACCCTTTCAATAATCCAAAAGTTGAAGGGCAAGTACAGGTTAATTTTATTGTCGGACCATGTGCGGGAATGCGCAGAATTTCTTTTAGCAAAACACCCCTGCCTAGCGTGGTTTGACAAAATTATTTGGTCCCACGAAATCGGTCAGATAAAGGTTGACGACGGGACTTTTGATAAAGTTTTGAAAATGATTGGTGCGACCGCGCAAAACGTTTTGTTTATTGACGACAGCCCTGCAAACATACAAAAGGCCAAACAAATCGGTATCCAGACGATTTTGTTTACTTCGGCAGATAAACTTGGACAGGAATTACTGGAAAGACATTATTGTTGAAACGATATGTTCCAGTTTCGCATTACTTCTACGGCTTTGCCCCGTTCAAGACCTGCTATGACCTCGATGTTTCGGTTTTTGGCTTTTTTAACCAAATCTTGGGCCCTGATTGGGATTTCAAAAGCAACATACTGTTTTGAATCCTCGATAGTCGCGGCGTATACGATACGGCTGATTTGCGCCCAAAAAATCGCACCCATGCACATGACGCAAGGCTCGCACGAGGCATAAAGGGTTGCCCCTGAAAAATCTGGTTGTAAAAAGATACCGTCGAGGGCGTCCTCGATTGCTATCATCTCGGCGTGCGCGTACGGGGTGTTTTTGACCTTTGCGCGTGCATCGCTCCGCCCTATTATTTTGTCGCCTTTGACAATGATTGCGCCGTATGGCCAATCCGCTTTTTCGGACAACTCGATAGCAAGGCTGATGTAATCTTTATCGGTCATGCAAAAAGTATACCACTCTCGTTGATTTTCTTGCAACAGTTTTCGACATGGTGTATGATTTTTTGTATGGAAATGATTGACGTCTTTGACGAGGATATGAAACCCATTGGTGTATTTGAAAAGAAAAAAGCCCACGACCAAGAACTGTGGCACAAGAGTGTGCATATTTGGCTCACGGACGGCGAGGGTGTTCTTGTTCAACTTCGGTCGGCAAAGAAAAAACATCTCCCCAATCTGTGGGATGTCAGTGTTGCGGGTCATCTTTTTGCGGGCGAAACACCCCTTGAAGGCGCAATTCGCGAGTACCAAGAAGAACTTGGGTTAAAGTGGCCGTTTGGTACGGTCGAACACGACGGTATCATAGCCAACAGCACATGGGAAAAAGGTCTTTTTAATAACGAGTTTGCGCATTTGTATTTTTTGAAAGACAAACTTGATTTATCGAAAATCAAACTTGAAAAAGACGAAGTTGCCGAAGTCAAATATGTTCCGTTTACAGAGTTCGAGGAATTTTTGTCTTCACCGCAAATGTGTCCGCATTCTGATGCTTACAATAAAATTGTTTTACAAGGGCTGGGAAAACTGATAAACTAAAAAACATGGGAAGATTAAACTATATTGCGTTTCACATAACCAGTAAATGCATGGCGCACTGCCCCATGTGCTACGAGAGTGACAATGAACAACAACGCGCGGGCAAACATGGCGATATCGAGGTTTTAAAACAAATCGTTTCCAACGCCGTAGCAAACGGAATTACAGAGTCATTTATCTTGGTCGGTGGTGACCCGTGTGCGCATCCACAACTTTTGGATTTGCTAAAGCACATCAAACAAGTGGGCGCGAAGGCAAAAGTGGAAACCTACACCGCGGTTTTGTCGAACACACACGAGTACAAAGACAACGGAAAACCCGTTTCAATCAAAGAAGTTGCACCCTATGTCGACGAGATGAATGTGACCTTGCACGGGGCTACGGCAGAAGTACATGACGCGTTTAACGGCGTTAAGGGCAGTTATAAGGCCGTGACCACAAATGTAAAGGAATTTCAGCGCGTTAAGGACGACGCCGAGGTTGGTGTGACAATCAACGTAATGCCCCACACGGCGAATGAAATGAACTCTATAATGTTCAATGCTATGAACGAATTTGACAACAAGGTCAACATGTTTTGCATCCAAAGAATTATGCCAGCAGGTCGCGCGTGCGGGAGTGTGGACTTTCAGATAGAGCGAATTGATGCCAACAATATAATGGCGGTATTTAACGAAATGCAAAAAGAGTATGGGCAAAAGATTGACCTCTGTGACGTGTTTCCGTATTGCGCGATTAAGCCAATGTATCACCACCTATTGCCGAAAGGCGGTTGCAATTGGGGGAAAGATAATGTTTCGGTCAAACCAGACGGGAGCATTGTCCGTTGCGGTACGGGCGGGAATGCGCTTTCAAAAAACATGTTGGAACTTGATACTTATGAAAAGTTTATGGATTTTTGGGACAACGATAAAGAGTTAGCCGCATTTAAAAAGATGCATCACCTTGATGAAGCATGCAAAAACTGTTTGCTTTTAAAAGATTGCGGTGGCGGATGTTTGCACTCGAACAAACTTGGTGACCCGTTTAAAACAGGTCATCCTACTGGCAAATCAAAAGATTATCTTTCCGAGGTATGATTATGTTTGCCTTTGAAGGCAAAACGGCAGTACAAAAGTGTCAAACCCATACCCACTGCTGATGCCCCGAAGATTGCGCGGATTATGACCGCGTTGTTTCCGCCCAAAAGCAAAAGCGTCACCGCCACCAAGAGCAAACTTACAAGACCCGAGTAAAACTTGTAGCACGACAGCGCGGTGATTTTGTATTCTTTGGGTGCGGTTTCGTGGAGAACGATGCCTTCGTATAATCCAAAACCCGTTGCACCAAAACCCCACAAAAATGACAGCACGGGGACAACATACAACACGTAATTCCCCATTGCTCCATAGGCGATAAAAACCAACATCAACATTGAAATACTTATATACAGAACGAGGTTAAAGTTGCGCTTTTTGATTGCGGTCTTGCCAAAGAAAAATCCGCCAAGCATCCCCGCTATGGTCGAAATCAACAAAAGTATTGCTATGAATAGGTAACTCATTTCCAGATACTGGATTTGATAAAACGCTAGATACATTGTTCCTAGGTTCATAAAGAAATGAAACATGACTTGCAATATAATAACCTTTCGTGTTTCGCGGTTTTTCATCGGCGCGGTGATTGTTTCTTTGATTGTGATACTGCTTTTGTCTGTGGCTTGGGGTTTGTGGGTGATAGAGCGGAATGTTATCTCTAGGACGGCGACCAGCACAATCGTTGACAGTATTATTGCAAACATTGTGTACGCAAAGTCGGTGCCAATGTTTTGGTCAAGAAAGTGGCTAAGCGTCAAATTCAAAACCGCCGAGATTAACAGCACGACAAAATTCTTTTGTGCAAAAAACCTTTTTTGGTCGTCGGGTTTTAAGAGTTGCATCCTCCAATTGACCATGGGCGCGTAGTTCAGATGCGCGAAAACCGTAGACAGTGATATACAGACACAAAAAATCACGGCCCTCAAAGTCACATCATCGGTCATAAAAGGTATCAAAATTATCGCGAATGCACTTAACCGATACAATGACGCCGTGGTAAGGACCGCCAGTTTTGATTGCCCAATTCTCGAAAACAAGGGTGCGGAAAAAACCGCGGTGAACATTAATACTACCCTAAGCGACAAAAATAACCCAACGGCGAATTCGCTTAGACCCAAAAACAGCGCGTAACCAACAATCAACGCCGAGCCCGCCAAAGAATTCGCCGTGTGGTCAAACGTCACGCCCGTAAACAATCTTCGGTAATTGCTTTTGTATTTCTTTTGGTCGTCCACACTTTATATTGACACACGATATTGAAAACACCTACAATATTGATGTGAAAACCGAAGAAATAATTGACTATTACCTCCAAGCCGTGCGGATTCGCGAGATTGAACGCTATGGGCATCTTGCCAAAAAGTTCCGCAACAATGTCGCCGAGCATTGCTTTATGATGATTGTTTTGGCGGACAAGTTGATTGCCCATTATAATTTTGACCTCGATTTTCGCAAGGTCGTTCGGTACATTTATCTGCACGATTGGGGCGAGATTGGCATGAAACAAGACATCCCCGCTGTGACCAAATCAAAGGGCGACAACCGCGACTTGGTAAAGCAAAAAGAGTTTCAAAACGCAACCGCTTTGTTGTCAGAGTTTGGGCTTTCAAGTGACATTGCGGATTATCAGAGTTACGAAAACCTTGAAACCGAAGAATCAAAATTTGTAATGGCGTTGGACAAGTTGGAATGCCCTTTGTTTATCATCAAAAGCGGACTGGACAACATAATTACCAGTTGCATTAAAAACGGTGTTTTCAAAAACAAGGGTTTTACCTCGGTCGAACACATAATTGACTTCGAGGTGAACTATCCGAAAAAAGCAATCGCCCTATACCCGCCGATTAAGGACTTTGCCGAAGCGATAATGAACCGAATCAAACAACAGGTTGCGCGGTTTAAATTACAAAATTAAAAATGTTTATCCATTATCCATTTTAAATCTTCTATTGCTTTGGGCAAGTTAAATCTTCCATTGCCTACTGGGTAAAAAACAGAATAAACCCTACTCCCATTGTAATTGTGTTCAATTTTTCTTTGCTCGCTCACCTTGATATTTTTACCAAGAACAATTGATGACACTTGATTACCAAACAAGATAATAACCTTTGGCTTGATAATATTCATTTCTTTTGAAAACAAGTCAAGATACTCCTTAAAAACTCGGTCAGGCAAAGGACGAGCATCCACCTGGGTGCATTTCGCAAGGTTGGTTATATATGCCTTTTTGTTTCGCACTTCGCCATAGACCTGTTCGCAAAATTCGGGTGTCCAAACAAGCGGTTTCATAGACTGAATATGCTGATTAAGAGCAGACGAAATAATCCCGATGTCCGCAAAAAGTTTCCAAATGGTTTTCGTTTCAAGCCACGGATAACGCGGCCCCGTCCAATCTTTCTTACTTGCGACATTTTTCCCCGTTGGATTCATAAACACGAAACAAACATCGGGGTTTTGCCCGCACCCGCCACCTTATATTGCTTGAAGTTCCTTTGCCCCATATTTAAGTTGCAATTCGTCAAATCGTTTGTATAATTCTTCCATTGGTGCCGAAGGTGGGACTTGAACCCACACGTTGTTGCCAACATCGGATTTTGAGTCCGACGCGTCTGCCATTCCACCACTTCGGCACGGAATAGCCATATATTACACCAATTTAATACGTTTGTCAATAAAATCTGTGAAACTATATATGGTGTAGTCTATGAAACAGACAACACCATATATTGATTTTATGCGAATTCAAAAGTAATTGCCTTACCCTGTGTCAATTGCACATCCCGCAAACCATTGATGGACGGGTCCATTTTCAAAACCTTATCTTTGATTTTACGGAATTGTTTTGATACCTCAATATTGATTTTTGTCGTAATTTTTGGAACGATTTTGACAACACATCTACCCTTTTGAACGTCCCAATCAATAGACACCGAACCGCAGAAATCCGTCGGGATGTCGCGCACTGTTCCGCTTGACAAAGCGTCCATAGAAACGGGCAACACGCGCAGGGTATTAGTATTGCTTTGTATAATGCACTCGGTCATTGCGGTCGCGAAACCAATTGTTGTTGCTACGTCGAATGCAGGGGTACCCGTGGATTTTGCACTCTCCCCCCCGCGCCAGTCGTTATTCGCCATCAAACCGCCCGAGCCAACAACCGATGACAGAACCCTTAAAATAAGTTCTTGGGCAAACTGTGCACCTTCCGCGATGCCAGAGTGTGCGACCTGAGCCAACGACGTACACAAAACACGCCCGTCACACAAATGCCATGAGGAGCCGAGCCTTTGCTTCACGGCGTTCAAACTTGCTTGGCGCAGAGATATTGTTTGTTCTTGTTTACCGCCCGTAATCACGGCGGGTTTATAGTCAACAACTTTGTCGCCGAACGAAATGTTTTTAAGCGGCCACAAACCGTACGCGTGCATTGTGCCAAGGTTTTCGGCTTTGTCAATAAATGCGCAGTTCGTGTATTCTTTTATACCGCCTTGGTCGTTTACGCCGTATGCAGGCATTTTTGATTTCATATCACGCCAAAGCACAGTATCATCCGCCTGACCGCATTGCCCCTCCGCGTGGATAAGGTTGTCCAAAAGCGCATCAATCGCCAAGAAATCAACCGTGCTATTTACCGTGAACGCAAAATTTTCCAAATTAGAAAGTTTGTTTCCACCAATCGTGTTTCCTGGCACACTTTTTGGGCTGTAACTTGGGATTGTTGTATAACGACCGCTTGGGTCAAGTTTCAAAAAGTCCGAATAAAAGTTCATTACCTCGCGCATGAACGGCAGGATGCGGCTTTTTAACATCTTTGTGTCCGCAGATAGGAAGTAGTACCTATAAAACACGTTTGCGGCAAGCGCGGATGATGCAACAAAATGCAAAGTACCAGAATCTACGGAACCGAACAAAGCACTTGCTGGGCTTACCGTACTTGGGATAAAGTAACCCTTCATTCCATAGACGCGGGATGCGTTTTTCTTTAAATCGTCGGCGTATTTTTCGTAAAACTCGAACAATTTAAGCACCATGTCCTCTGTTACATCAGACATACTACCGCAATAAACCAACTGCATAGCATTAAAAAGCGAAACATCGCCCGTATCCACCCCGCAAATTGATATGTACTTGCCAAGGTTTATGAGGCGACCCACAAGACCAGGGTCAATAAACCCCTCGCCCGCCCGTGAAAGCATTGCGTCAAAATCGTGGTCTTTTGTCGGCGAGTTTCCAAGCGAGATTTGCGTTGTGTTCCACATTTTTTCATGCGCAGACGAACTTTGCGAAAACATTTTGTCATAAGACTTTACTGATTCAAGTTCCGCACGGATTTTTTTGAACTCGGCATCACGGCTTGCGTTGTTAAATGTTTTTACATAAACCGTCATCTCCTCGGCGTTACGGACAACAATCTTGTCGCTTAGGGATTCTTGGTTGTTTGAAACCACACGCACCACAAAGCCGTAATCCTGACCTGACGCGTTACGCGCGGCCATAGTGATATATCCGCCCGTGTATGTGACCTGTGCGCCAGTCGGCAAGTTTGCGGTGTCTATGCTTACGGTTGCATTAACTTGTGACTCGGCGGTATATACGAACATATCGGTTGCGTGCGAAACAAAAGCCCGACGCGACACACCCGAGTTACCAGATTTAAACGCAACTTCGACTTCCCCAGTTTCCATGTCGGTCGTGCGTTTATAGTCCTGAACAAACCCGTTCAACATGTAATCGATTTTGATAATCGGCAAAGCAAAAGGTTTGTCCGAGGAGGGTTTACAATTTCTCTTTTTGAATTCGTTGGCAAGGACTTTTTCCGCATCCAAGACTTTGCCGTCTGCAAACATTTTTCGCACGGTCGGGAATTTGTCGGATACGTCTTGCAAAACACCTGTGTAGCCACCCGCGTTCAAATCACGCCTGTATAGGGTTATGCGCTCGCCACTCTTGGCACCCAAAAGGCTTCCCCATACCCTTCCATTGCCCACAATTGACGCGTCAACGGACGGGTCGCTGCTTGGTTTTTTGCTGAAAATCACTGTGTCATTGCTAATCTTTGCCATTCAATTATTTTATCACAAACAACCGACCAAAGTAAACACTTTCACGCCATTTTTTTTGGAATTTTATCCAAAATTGGCTCTAAAACCCCTTTTTCGCCCTCTACAAGGGTGTCTGCACAGACGATTTATAGAATTTTATTGATTTTAGTATTGCAATTTACTAAATTCTGTGGTATTTATAGAGTATGAATAATTTGGATATTATCAACTGGCCAAAAGAAAAATTCACCCGTGAAGAGTTTGAAGCCCTTATGAAGAAACTGGACTTTGTCCAACATTACTCCTCTGGTGCAGTACGCAGAAAAATAGCGCAAGAGCGCAGAGAGCACCTAGGTTTTTATGCAAACACGGGGCTATGGCCAGACAACAGCAACCCAGAGGCGTGGGGAAACAAGGCTTTGGACGCAGGACATTTTGCAGGCATCAACACAGAAGAAAAATACATAAACCGCCAAGACGAATTGTATAATGCAACCGAAAAATACACCGACGACGGACACGTTTATAACCTTTTCGGGAAAGGTTTGTCACTTGCGGACTTTGAAGAAATCATGATGTGCGCCCTTGAATACGAGGTTTGCCACGAAGCGAAAGTAGCCTTTAAAAGTAACAAAAAATTATCACAAAGCAGATTCACAAACCCGCCTGAACTCCCAGAGTTATAAACGCTTTTTACGAACAACAAGGCTTCGGTTCTTTGCCAAGATTTCACTCTTAAAATCCGTTATAAGCCGATTTTGGGGCTCTGAGAGGGCCTCAGCAATCAACATCTCTATAAGAGTTTCATAGGGCAAACCCGTTTTTAACCACAAGTGATAAGCCATAAAACCAGGGACCGTGTTGATTTCGTTAAGGTAAATTTGGTTATTTGCGACCAAAAAGTCTGCGCGAACAACACCTTTTGTGCCAAACAAATTGTAGGCACGCTCGGTTAGTTCCTTGATTTTGGATTCGTCTTTGTGGACGGTTTGATTGCCAGATTTTTTTATAAAACCGCTCCCCTCCTCGATGTATTTGGTTTCATAGTTCAACAACTCGCCTTTTTTGTTCATGACCTCGCACGCGGATACCAAGACTTCGCCGCCGCGCTTAAACGCCGAGCAATTGACTTCGTCCGCGTCGCCAATAAACTGTTCGACGACAACACGTGTGTCCAAGAGCAACGCAGCCTCGACCGCGGCGCGCAATTCCACATCATTTTTCGCAACGGAGATTCCGATACTGCTGCCCAAGGTGTCAGGTTTCACGATTACGGGAAAGGACAAAACTGGTTCAACAGTTTCACCAGACATCATTTCTGTTGCTATCTTTGGAATTTCGGCAACACTTGTTACCACCACCCATTTTGGTTGGGCAAACCCAGCCGCAGCCAAAACCTCACGGGTCCGCGACTTTGACTGCAAGTCCATTGCCGCGTGCGTTGGACAACTCGTCATTGGAACACCCAAAGTTTGGAAAAATGCAAACAAGCGTCCGTCCTCGCCCGCACCACCGTGACAGCAATTAATCACAACATCGGGTTTTAAACGCAAAATTTTTGCAACCCCGCGGGCGTGGGCACGACGCGAATTGGGTGTTGACTTTGAACCACCAGACTTTGTATAGTAATCCACGTTTGACAACTTTCCGCGACGTGAAGCGACCTCGAAACTACCACTTGTGGTAGTATGACACACATATACGCTATATCTTGTGTTTATATGTTTCATAAGGTGCAACCCCGTGAGGACGGAAATATCGTGTTCTACACTCTGCCCGCCAAATGCAACAAGTATTCTCATACAAATATATATGCGTGTGTTCAAAAAAAGTTTTTGATTTCACGAATATAAGTCAACACACCTTGTGGCGAATCTTTTTGGTATGCACAACTATATACAACATTCGGGGGTTCGGGCTTGTCGGTGATTTTAAGGCGCAAAACCCGTTCGTCCTTTTCTTTGTCCAGATAGTCCAAAAAGAAAATACCAACACCCTGCCCGTTCGCCACCATATCGTATGCGGCTTGGACGGACGGTGCTTCTATTGCGCCCAGTTTGTGGTTGAAAGCCGCTTCAAGTTTATACAAAATCGACCGTGATTGCGAGTGACAAATAAACGGCAACTCCAAAAATCGTGCAAACGTAATTTCGGAACCAAGGTTGTTTTTATCAGCAAAATCTTTGCTTGTGAAAAACGTCATTTTACTTTGAAACAGTTCGAAAACAGTAGTATGCGGCGCGGACTCCCGCAAAAACTGCATGATTGCGACATCAACTGCCCCGTTTTCGAGCATCGTCAAATAATCGTGCCTTGGGTGGTGATGAAATTCCAGTTTGATATTTTTGTGTCGGTTCAAAAACTCGCGGTGAAAATCAATTAGGTCGAACTCCGTCATGAACGCAGGTGTGCCGATGCGGATGATTTCTTTTTCAGCGGATAGTTTCTCACCGAACTTGAACAAATTTTCAAACGCACCATCGACAAGCGGGAAAATCTCGCGCGCTTTATCGGTTGGGTCTGCACCTTTTTTGTGGGTAACAAAAAGTTTGCACCCAAGTTGTTTCTCCAACTGCTTGACATTATAGGTCACGGCAGGGGGTGCGAGGTCGAGAACCTTGGAAGCACTGGTGATACCGCCCGTTTTGTACACCGCCCAAAACGATTTCAGCAAATTCAAGTTGATATTCAAAATATCCACGGGGCCAGTCTATCACAAACACAATTGCGAAATCAAGAGGTCTTAATAAATTTTTAAGACGTGATAAAGTTTTTGGAATTCAAAAACCTCCCCCGCGGACGCTATGCTTTGAGTATGAAAATTTTGCGCACGAGAGAGAGAGAGAGAGAGAGAGAGATGACCCCTTGGAAAATGCGAGGGAGTATGAAACCTGAAAAAGATTGGACCGCGCGGGACTGGAAAATCCTTATTGCCCTGACTTCTGTCATGGTCGTTGGGTTGGTGGTTTTGGCTTTCACAGCGCAAAAAGTCACCGTCATTTTCGGCATTCCCGTGGTGGTCGCGAGTATCTGGTATTCGTTTTTCACCTTCCCGATAACCGACACGATTGGGAACGAGTACGGCAAAAAGTATGCCCACTTTGCGGTCTTGGTGGGTTTAGGGGCGCGTGTCATGACCATGTTGCTCGCTTATTTGACCGTCATAATGCCCGCGCACGAGAGTTTCGCCGAACATGAAGAAACTTTCAATTTTATTTTGTCCAGCACACTTAGATATTTCTTTGTTGGGTCTGTCGGGTTTTTGGTGGCACAATTTATTGACAACGAGATTTTTGCTTTCCTAAAAAAGAAAACCAAGGACCGATTTTTATGGCTTAGAAACACCGTTTCAACCGTGATTTCGCAAACGGTCGACACCGTGATTTTTGTTTTCGGGATGTTCGTGGGCGTCATGGCAATTGGCGAAGTCTGGACCATATTTTGGGGTACGCTTGTGATAAAGTTCATCATTATAATTTTGGACACTCCCCTGGTCTATGGGTTGGTCGCGTTGGTTCGGCGACTTAGGAACCCAAAACAAAAACAAGAAACCCCGTCAGAACTTGACGAGGTCCAAGAGATATAAATTTAAAGTCAAAGTTGCAGATACGTGATTGCATCACCAACGTCGATTCTGACACCTACGTAAACGCGTTGGTGGTCGCCGTAGCCCCTAATCATTAGTTCACGGAACTGGTGCGCGCGTGTGAGGGTAAATCTTTGTGGGTCGGAAATACCGTCTTGGTAGATTTTAACGCTTAAAAGTTGGGTTCCTACGCCAAGGTTTGGTCTTGAAGCACCTGTAATTTCATCGATGAAAACATTTGCCGTGAGGGTCAACATACCGTTTATGAACTCTACGTGCGGGTTTCTATCATAAACCGTAAAGCGCGCATCAACGCGGTTAAGCCACGCTACATAGTTTGTAGTACCGCCTGCCCTATCGATAATTTGGCGTGCAATTGGGATTGCAACGTCAAGCGGAATCACATACGCGATATTATCAACTGGGTCGCGCGGTTCGTTGTGCCACATCATGCGGGCTTGGGTAATGCCAACGAGTTCGCGGCTTTGGTTAAACACACCGCCGCCAGAGTTACCCGAGTTAATCGCAGCCGAGATTCTCATAACTCGGTTAAAGACCCAACCGCGTCCGTCAATTTGAACCCCTTGCCCGTCCATAGCGTCCAAACGGATTACTTCGCTGGAAACAGAAACTGTACCTTCGGTGAAACTCATAGCATTTCCGATTGGGTTACCTACGGCGAAAATTGTGCGACCTACTGGGACACAACCAAAGAATCCGCCAATCTCGGTTGGTAATCGCGCAGGTGCAATTGCATCGTAACTTGTATCTGGGTTTACTTTTAAACCGCCAGAACCGTTGTCAATTCTGTTGACACGGCTGTTGATAAGTCCGCGGCTTGTTTCCCATGGGGTACTGATGTCAAGACCCTCGCGATTGACAAGACTTCTTCCACCGTCAAACTCCAAAACCGCAACGTCGTGCTCTACTGAACCGCCAATAACACGCGCTGGGATTGCAATACCAAATGGTCTTAAACCAAACAAATACAGTTGAACATTGGCAGCGGGCTCTTGTTCGCCAGCAGACCTTGTTCTGAAAACAACGTGCCAGTTCGTAATAACAAAACCGCGACCTGTAAAGCGGTCGACCGAAGTCACATCGTTTGAAAGCCCAGCGGTTGTTTCAAGATAATAAATAACCCCTGCCCCAGAACTGAACATATTGCCCGAGGTCGTTATATCGACCGTAGAGCGCATAACGTCGTTTGCAACGGTTGCGGTTTCAAATTTACCGCCTGGACCTTGCGGACCTTGCATATGGAGGAAACGCTTTGGGAATTCGCGCATGAACCTTTCAAAGTCGCCCCCGAAGTACGCCCTTACGCCAAATTGGTCGTCATTCGCGTTCCATAAAAAGTGGAGATAATCCACGTAACTTGTGACCACCGTGTTTCCGTCCCGACCTGGTGCGCCCCGCGGTCCCGTGGATGCAAACAGCGCACATCCTGCCAGCGTCGCAATCGACAACAAACACACCGTCGCAACAATCATCGCCTTTTTGAATTTATTTGAACTTCTCATGGTAAAACCTCCCCGATATAATGAGAGTATACTTTCAAGTATCTGCAAAAGTCCAGTCTTTCATGTTCTAAACAATTCGCATGGGTCGATTTCGAGGGCTTTGCAAATACCCAGCAAACTTTTAAGACTGATATTTACATCACCAATCTCTACCCTATGAATATAGTTGGTACTTTTACCAATTCTCAAACTCAACTCATATTGGGAGAGCCCTTTTGCAATTCGTGCCTTTGCCAAATTCACACCAAATGTTTTAAACTCCATGTTTTTAATATAACTGCAACAAAGTGTTGACTATTTACGTGAGGGGTATATAATTACTTGTAAGGTAACTATTGTGAAACAGGAAACTTGTTGGCTTTGCGGGAACACCCTGCCCGAGGAGGTTTTAAAAAAACTTGGTACACCCATAACAGAGTTGGGTCTATCAACCCGCGCATTGAACTGTTTAGGGCGACTAAAAATCAAATACATCGAGGAACTGGTAAAACTTGAACGGTTCGACCTCTTGAGGGTACGAAACATGGGGAGCATGACCCTCGATGAAATTATAGAAAAAGTTCGGGGGTTCGGGTTTAGGTCTTTTTGCGATTTCTGAATGTAATGACGCGCGCGATTACCAACACGAACAAGAACGTAAAAACCGCGAGTATCGAATACAACCATATCCCCAAGGTGTTGACCGTTGTTTGCCCGCCAGTCGCCGCGTAAACGTTAGACCCGTTCGCAATGAGGCCTGCCCCGCACGCAACAAGCACGGTCATAAACAAAAGTGCAATCCCCGCAATTCTGCGGTCCAAAAACTTGTCGAGCGTTTCCAACATCCGCTTGATGTTAGGCAGGTTTTTATCCCTGTCTTTGTTTACAAGGCTCTCAGCCATTGCTTGGGTGTCCATAGGTTCTGCGTTTTCTTTATTCATCAAATACAATATACACTTTACAAACGCGTTTGTCAAACATATATTAGAGTTATGCCAAAAAACACAAAGTATATAACAACCAGCGGCAACATGGCGGCGAGCAAAATGGCGTATGCGATGTCCGAGATTGCGGCGATTTACCCAATCACCCCGTCAAGCGACATGGCCGAACATTATGACGTCCTTTCAAACAAGGGTGTCAAAAACATTTTTGGAAAAACCCCAGTTGTAAGTGAACTCCAATCCGAAGCAGGTGCAGCGGGTGCACTCCATGGGGCTTTGGCGGGCGGTGCCCTTGCGACAACATTCACCGCGTCGCAGGGGTTGCTTTTGATGATACCAAACATGTTCAAAATCGCGGGCGAGTTACTGCCCTGCACTATGCACGTTTCGGCGCGAACAGTTGCGACCCACGCCCTCTCTATTTTCGGCGACCACAGCGACGTTATGGCGGTGCGCTCTACAGGTTGGGCGATGCTCGCGTCAAGCAACGTCCAAGAAGCACAAGATATGGCTTTGGTAGCACACCTTGCTTCTATAAAATCGAGTTACCCATTTTTGCATTTCTTTGACGGCTTCAGAACCAGCCACGAGGTCAACAAAATCGAATCTATTGAATATCCGATGATAAAAACAATGGTCAAGGAACTCGAAATTGAAAAAGACGTTAAAAAGTTTTATGGTCGGGCACTTGACCCACGGACACCACACCAAGCAGGCACCGCGCAAAACCCAGATACATATTTCCAAAACCGCGAGGCGTGCAACGACATATTGGGTAGTATACCAAACATAATACACAATATATTGACATCATTCGACAAACACACTGGGCGCAAGTACAGTGCATTTGAATACTTTGGCAACCAAAATGCCAAGCACGTCACTGTTTGTATGGCTTCGGCGACCGATACTATTCGTGAATATCTTGATTCCGCAAAAAACGGCAACGGCCACAATGGTGGTTTGGTTAAGGTCCGCCTCTATAGACCGTTCGATGTGAGGGCGTTTTTATCTACCCTCCCAAAATCCGTAGAAACAATCACCGTACTTGACCGAACAAAAGAAAACGGAAGCGTTGGCGAACCGTTGTTTGTCGACGTGTGCGCTGCTCTGCTTGAAGGCGGACGCGGAAATATAAAAGTCATACGCGGGCGATATGGATTGGCAAGCAAAGAATTCACCGTACCAATGGTTCATGCGGTTTATGAAAACATGTGCTCCAAAGAACCAAAAAATGGGTTCACAATCGGTATCAATGATGATGTGTCACATACATCTTTAGAGTACGAGGGCTTTAAAAACACTTTTACCAACAACAAAGATGTTGTAGAATGCAAGTTTTTCGGGTTGGGCTCTGACGGCACGGTGAGTGCGAACAAAAATACGGCGACAATTATAAATGACGAAACCGACAAATTCGCGCAGGTGTACTTTGTTTATGACAGCAAAAAATCTGGCGCAACCACCGTGTCGCACATGCGATTTGCGGATAAGCCCATAAATATGCCGTACTTGGTCACCGAGCCGTCATTTATCGCGTGCCACAACCAAAGCTTCCTCGGCAAATTTGATATGTTGTCAGGCATCAAAAACGGCGGGACGTTCCTTTTGAATACCACCTATTCCCCGTCGGAGATTGACACATTATTACCCGACAACATCAAGCGCACGATTCGTGACAAAAGCATAAACTTATATATAATCAACGCGTACAAGATTGCCACCGATGTCGGGCTTGGCAAGCGCATAAACACAATTATGCAATCGGCGTTCTTTTACTTGGCGAAAATTATTGACTATAAGTCCGCAGTGGAATTCATGCGCCTTGCCGCAAAAAAATCTTACTCCGCGAAAGGCGAGAAAGTTCTTGCCATGAATTATTCGGCTATCGATTCGGTTGTTAAGAACCTACACATGATAGACCACAATATGTTGGGTAGTCTATCAAACACACAACCAAATATAGGGTCAAAGTGCAAATACTATGACGAATTCAGCCACGTTATCAACAGTCGCAAGGGCGACACCCTCCCTGTTTCCGCGTTTTCGCCAGACGGTTTTGTTCCAACAGGTACGTCACAATACGAGAAACGAAACCTCGCGACAATGTTACCAGAATGGGTTCCAGAAAACTGTATCCAATGCAACTTTTGCGCTCTTGTGTGTCCGCATGCAACAATTCGGCCGCACCTTTTGGACGGCAAAGAAAAAATGCCGAAAAACTTTAAGACTATAAAAGCAAACGGCTTTGCGGACAAACAATATAGGATACAACTCAATCCGCACGATTGTACAGGCTGTGGACAGTGCGCAAATATTTGTCCCGCGAAAAATAAGGCACTCGTCATGAAAGATTTCGTTGCCGTGGACGAGAGCGAAAACTACTACGCGTCATTGAAACTACCCTACCCCAAGAGTGACGACCTGCCAATGTCGGTTAAAAACAGCCAGTTTTTAAAACCATATTTCGAGTTCTCGGGCGCGTGTGCAGGTTGCGGACAAACACCGTACATAAAATTGGTTTCGCAACTTTTCGGCGACCGCATGGTTATCGCCAACGCCACGGGATGCACGTCGATTTATGGGGGCTCGAGCCCGACCTGCCCGTACACCGTTGACAAAAAAGGCCACGGACCCGCGTGGGCGAACAGTTTGTTCGAGGACAACGCCGAGTTCGGATACGGGGTAAAACTCGCCAAAGAGATTCGCGGCAAAGACACATCCGTGTGGATTATTGGGGGCGACGGCTGGGCGTACGACATCGGTTTTGGTGGCGTAGACCACATCGCGGCACAAAATCTTGACGTCAACATCTTGGTTTTGGACACAGAGGTTTATTCCAACACAGGCGGACAATCAAGCAAATCTACCCCAGCGGGCTCGGTCGCCAAGTTCGCCGCCGCTGGGAAATCCACGAACAAAAAAGACCTCGGCGCAATGCTTATGAACTATGACAACGTGTACGTCGCGCAAATCGCAATTGGCGCGGATTACAACCAGACCCTTAACGCCATCCGCGAAGCCGAGGCACACAAAGGTCCTTCGGTGATTATCGCGTACTCGACCTGTATCAACCATGGCATTGATATGTCGAATGGGATGAGGGTCATGCGCAATGCCGTAGAGTGCGGCTATTGGGTCAATTACCGCCGCCGACCTGCAACCGACGGCAAACCCGCGGAGTTCATCCTTGATTCTAAGGCTCCTACGGGGTCGTACAGCGATTTTATTGCAAACGAAACACGTTACAAGTCCCTCATGAAGTGCAACCCTGAGGCCGCAGCGAAACTGTGCGAACAAGCCGAAACAGCCGCCAAACAACGATACGAAAAGTACAAAAAACTTACAAACGCCCCATTGACTTGAGGCAAAATTTCAAAAGCATTAACCTGCTAAACCTGGGCCATCGTCGGTTACTCGGCGTGGGGTTTTTAACAGCATTTTTGGCCGCTCGGGAAGTTCGCCTTTCAAAATTTCCGATGTAACACAAGCCATTGCGTCGGATATTTTTTCATAGTGCCTCAAACGGTCTTTGGAATGCGGTCTTTTGTGAATGGTTTTAGTGGCCATCGCACCGACGTCAATCGCGGTACAGTACGGAACCTTTTTTGCCTCGGCGCCCTCGTACCAAATCATGGGATAGAAATCAATAAAATCAAGCACTGCCCTGTTAAAGCCTTGTTTGCTTTTTTGGAACAATTTGACCTGCTTTGGCGGAATGTGCGAGCCCTCATGCACATCTGAACAGCGAAACAAATGCTTGTGCCCTGAAGTGGACACTATCCCTTGCAGGCACCTATCAAAATACTCGGGTGCTTCTATTTCGGTTTTTTTAAGTTCAGGCGTCAAATACACAAGCGACAACATAGGCCAAACAAAAGACTTGATAATTCTAAAGTTTGGGTAATTTTGTACAGGGTTGGTTTCTTGGTTTGAATCGAACGCGCCAAAAAGCCCATAATCTGGCAACCTTTTTTCAAGGCGCAAAAAGAAAGATGTAAAATTGGCTTTGCATCGCATCGTCATTTGAGGCGCGCCAATTTTTCCCAGTTTGATTTGCTCGGCATAAGTTGCGAGGTGCTCTTTACATTCGCGAACCTCCTCAGGCGTATAATCCCTGGGAGGCTCACTGTTATCTTTAATACCGATTTTTCTGATAAACATGTTGTTATATCCTAGCACAAAAGATTTCAATACTCAATATCGATTAAATGTCGCGCTTGCGAATTCTTAGGAGCATTGCGGAAACCAAACCAACGATAAACGCAAAGATTGCTTCCGCCATGAACCCAACGGTGATTGAAAAGTCTTGGTCAATGATGCTGAGGATAAAAAATGCAAGCACGGTATACACGATTCCTAGGACTCCGCCGTGCATCCAGGCGCGTCTTTTGATTTTTTTCAGGACCGTATAGACCCCTGTGAAGATTGCGAGGGATTTGATTACTTGGACAAGTGGACCAATTACCGCGTCAGACAGACCGCCGAATTGGACGATTATCGACAACAATAGTACGAGCCCGAGCGTCATCACAAGTGCATACAAAGCACCCTCTGCGTGCGCACCGACAGGGCCAGTGCCAAACTTTAGTTTAAATTTCGACAATTTCATATACAAAAGATATGGATTAAAACACGGATTTAGAACTTGGTTTTCAACAAAAAATCCCCACAGAGGGGGAATTTCTTGGGTTATTTCCAGGTTATTTTTGGGTTTTTACTGGGTTAATTCTGGGTTGTTTCTGGGTTATTTTGCCGCTTTCTTTTTCTTTGTGTCAACAGATACTTTTGTGCGCCCGCCAGATACCGTCGAGAACTGAACTGTACCCTCGCCAAGTGCATAAAGTGTGTGGTCGCGACCAACACCAACGTTGTCACCCGCAAGCATACGTGTGCCACGTTGACGCACGATGATGCCGCCTGGGGTTACGCCTTGGCCACCAAAAACTTTGACACCAAGCCGCTGGGCATTACTATCTCTTCCGTTTTTACTACTTCCGCCGCCTTTCTTACTTGCCATTTTCTATCTCCCTTATTTAATCCCTTCGATTTTAAGCATTGTAAACGGTTGGCGATGACCTTGGCGCTTACGAATGTTTTTCTTTGGCTTGTAGGTAAAAATGTTGATTTTTTTACCCTTACCATGACTCTCGACCTTCGCGGTGACTTCTGCCCCATTCAAAAGGTCTTTGAATTTTAATACTTTACCAATTGCAATATCCAAAAGTTCGACCGACAAAGTGTCGCCCTTTTCTACCTTATATTGCTTTCCACCCGTTTCAATAACTGCGTACATTTTAATATTGTACCTCACCCCGCAAAGTTTGTCAATACTTTGTTGTCAGTTTATATCAAAAACTGACTCATCTTCTAACTTTCTTTTTTGCCGAGCCTCTTCCACCATGAGGTTTATCTCATCCTGTGCCAATTCTTCCGCACCAAGTTTACTTGCAACCTTTATAATTCTCTCTTTTAAACTTCTAATTTTCTCTGCATCTTCTGACGTTGGCACAACAAACCTCCAGTTTATTTAAATTTTGTATAGTACTATTATGTCCATTATTATGATTTTGTCAAGCGAATTGCGAGTTATATAATTCCGCGTACTTACCACTTGCTTTTAAAAGCGTTGCATGGGTCCCAGTTTCAACGATTTCGCCGTTTTCCATGACAATGATGATGTCGGCGCCCGTGATTGTAGACAAACGGTGGGCGATGATAAAACTTGTGCGCTTTTTCATAAGTTTATCAAGCGCGTTTTGAATTAAAAGTTCGGTGCGGGTGTCGACCTGGCTTGTTGCTTCGTCAAGAATCAACAACGGCGCGTTCTTAATCATAGCGCGGGCTATTGTGAGCAACTGACGCTGGCCATCCGAGATTTTTAGTTTTTCATCCAACACGGTATCGAGGCCTTTTGGAAGGGTTTTTATATAGTGGTCGATGCCAGTGGCTATGCAAACGGACTCGATTGTGGCAGTCGGGTCTTGATTTTTGATATCAAGGTTGTACAATAGGTTTTCGCGCACGGTGCCGTTGAAAATCCAGGTGTCTTGCAAAACCATTCCGAACAAATCACCCACGTTTTCGCGCGTGATGTCGTTTATTGATACTCCGTCAATTTTGATGTCGCCACTTGTGACCTTGTAAAATTTCATGAGCAGATTAACCATTGTGGTCTTGCCCGCACCCGTGTGACCAACAATTGCGACTTTGGAACCTGCTTTGACGTTTAGGTTAAAGCCCTTGATTACCTCTTTATCGTCGTATCCAAAACGAACATCTTTGAACTCGACATTGCCTTTTGGGTTTTCAAGGCGGGTTGTTATATGGCTCTCATCCTCTAGTTCGGGTTCTTCCAAAAACTCGAACACGCGCTTGGCTGCGGCTATCATTCGGCCTGCACCTGCCGCGCTCTCGGCGGCGTCGGCTATGGCGTTTATGAACATGCTGGCAAAAATCATGGTCGCGGCTACCGTTGCCCATACCAGTCGGCCGTCAAGTGACAATGCCCCGCCTGCGATAACCATGAACACGGTTATCATGGCACCCACAAACATCATAATTGGCATCGCTATTCCGCCAAAGAAGTTGCTTTTCCATTCGCTTTTGTACAACCTGTGGTTAATTCCGCCAAACGCGCGGCGAGAGCGCTCGGTTGCGTTGCTGACCTTAATCACCGTGTGACCTGAGTAGTTTTCTTCGATAAAAGCGTTTGCTTCACCGAGGTCTTTTTGCGCCATGACGAACCACTTTTGCGCAAAAGCCATGACAACACCGATAAAGACGAACCCAAGGAGTGCGCCTCCGATGACTATGAGTGCCAAAATCCAGTTCATCGTGAACATAAAAATTGCGGAACCCAACAACATTGGCACGACGTAGGTGAAGGTCGGGAGGGATTGGCTCATGGTTTGGTCGAGGGTTGCCATATCGTTTGTGACACGTGACATCACGTCACCAGTTTGGTTCTTTTCATAGTAACTCAACGGGATGCGGTTGATTTTTTTGGACAGGTCACCCCTTAGCCTAAACACGATTTTTTGGATGCAAATGACGTACAAAATATTGGCTACGACATCAATAAAAAATCCAGTAGCAAAAATTATAAGCACCCTTGTTCCAAGGCGAGAAACTTCCTCAAAGTCAAAAACGTTTTTAAGAACATCCTCTAGCATACGAGTTCCGAACAAGCGTAACAAAACTTGGGTAACCATGAGCGTGACCGCGACAGATAGCGGTATTGCAAACGGTTTCATTCTCCGCAAGATTTTCACAAATGTGTTTGGGGATTTAACTTTTTTCATTTTGTCACCCCCTGGCTGGCGGCGATGCTTTTGTAAACCGTGGATGTTTTCATGAGGTCGGTGTGCTTGCCCGAAGCCACGATTCTGTTGTTTTCCAAAACAAAAATTTGGTCAGCATCACGGATTGTCCCGATTCTTTGTGCTACGATAATTACGGTTGTGTCTTTTAGGTTTTTGCGGATAGCGGTTCTTAGTTTCATATCGGTTTTGTAATCAAGCGCCGAAAAAGTATCATCAAAAATAATGACTTTTGGTTTCCTTGCCAAAACACGTGCGATACCCAAGCGTTGTTTTTGACCACCGCTTAGATTTGTACCGCCTTGGGCAACTTTGTGGTCAAGTCCGTCATCGAGTTTTGAAACAAACTCTTTTGCCTGAGCGAGGTCTATGGCGTTCCAAATTTCTTCGTCGGTTAGGTCTTTTTGGTCTTTTTCGGTTTCACCTAGGTCGATGTTACTCTTAATTGTACCGCCAAAAATCACGGCAGTTTGCGGGACGTAACCAACAATATTATGTAAATCAAACTGGGAAAAATCCTTGATGTCCGTGCCACCGATTGTAATTTTGCCCTCGGTCGCGTCGTTGATGCGCGGGAGGAGGCTTATAAGCGTGCTTTTACCACTCCCCGTGTTTCCGATGAACGCGACGGTAGAGTTTTTCTTTATCGTCAGGTCTATACCACAAAGGATTTTGGACTCTGCCCCTTTATATTGAAGTGACACGTTTTCAAACCGAATATCGCCGTTATTAGATGAATGAGAAAAACCCCCGTCGCTTTGCGCCACCCTATCTGTAATTGTTGGGGTTGTGGATATGACCTCGTGGACGCGTCTGCCACTCACGAGGGCGCGCGGGAGCATTGTTAGGACGAAAATCATCATGAGGAAACCCGACACAATCATGCCCGAGTACTGGATGAAAACCATCATGTCCGCAAAAAATGCGCCTGGGTCGTCGGTGCGACCACTTGTGATAATCCAACTCCCGACCCAATATAGGGCAAGTGAAAGTCCCGCCAGCATAATCCCGATATACGGCCAAAAAATTGCGAGCGCACCCGCGGCGATGTAGGCGTTTTTCTTTATGCTTGTGTTAGTTTCGGTGAATTTGCCTTGTTCAAACTCGGCGGCGTTATAGGCGCGGACAACGCGGATTCCTGTTATGTTTTCGCGACTGTTTTCATTTAGGCGGTCGGTCAATTTTTGGATACGACGAAAGCGAGGCAACGCAATCGACGTAAGCACCACCAAGACGACCGCGGTGATTGCTATGGTCGCGATTGGGACAAGGGATAATTCGAAACTTGTGTTCACCGTTCTGGTAATCGCCCAAATCGCGGTAATTGGCGAGCGAATCAAAATACCAATCGCCATTGCGGTAAAGACACGGACTTGGACGATATCGTTGGTGCTCCGTGTAATCAAACTTGGGACGGAAAAAGATTGCATTTCTGCGGAACTGAAATCCCCTACTTTTTTAAACAATCTTTCGCGCAAAATTCGGCTGTGGCTTGATGAAACTATGGCACCTATGAAGCCAACAATAGTGGCGACCAAAAACCCAAGCCCAGCAAAGCCCATCATTATCCCGCCTGTGCGCCAAACATCGGCGGAGGTTCCGTAAACTTCACCCGTTGCGACCAGTACTATGTCACGCATATATGTTGGGATTTGTAAATCTGCCCAGACACCGAGCACTGTTAAACCGACCGACAATGCAATCAATGCGAAATCACGTTTGGAAAACATTGTGAAGATTTTGAACAATTTATTTTACCTCGGTCCGCTTTATTAGGATATATGATACTGCGGTGAAGATTGCGCTGAAAATCGTGAACCACATGATTGCGAACCATGCGCTTGGGACGGAAAAAGATGTCAAACCAAACAAGAACAATAGGACGATGAGGGGGCCTGCGCTTGCGGGTGCCAAGATGCCCCACATTGTTATTCCAAGACCCAAAACCGTGGCGACACCCATCATTATGTAGCGACCTTTGCGCGAGAGGAGTTGGAAGATAATCATGAGCATTAACCCAAGTGTTGCGGCGAAAATGTTGAACATAAGTAGCCATGAAAACATTGTGAAAAACGTGCCTGCCGTGAAAGAACCCGCGTGGTAAGTCCAAACTGCTGCTTCCGTATCAAAAGAACGAACGTAGATTGGGGTAAAGATATCACCGCTTGTGTTGGTGAGGTAGCCTACAAGCATTCCGAGGCTCCCAAAAAGTGCGGTTGCGAACGTATATATAAGTAAGACGATGAACGTAGACGTTATATATGTACGTCGCGAGATTCCGTTATAGAGGGCGTATTTAAAAAAGTATGTGTAAAGCGACATACCTATAATTAGAACATTTATTACAAGCATGATGTCTATTGCAAATTGCGCGTCCAAGAAGATTGGGATGATAGTAAAAAATACGACAAGCCCTGCGATAATCAAAGACGATGCCCATGTAATCAACAACAAATAATGAACCGAGTGCTTTATTTTTTTCGGGTCGGTATTTGTGAATTTGCACTTTTCACGCTTTGGTTTTTCGGTTGGTTTTGTGGCGGTTTGGGTTTGGGCGATTCCTTTGGCTTGGTCCTCGTGCAAACCAAGATACAAATCTTGGAGTTTTTTTGGGGTCTTTTCATTAAGTATAATTACCCCGCCCTTTAGGATGATGACTTGGTCAACTATGGATTCGGCTTCATCCAAAATGTGGGTTGCCAAAATCATTGTGTTTCTTAGTTTAGCGTGGACCCGTTTAAGTTCTTCGTAAAAAACTTTTCGATAAATCGCGTCGATACCCAAAACTGGTTCGTCGAAAATCATGACTTTGGCACCGCTTGCGAGAGTTAGAATAACTTTCACTATGGTTGTATATCCCGTAGACAACTTGCCCAACTTCTTTTCGGTGTCAAGGTCAAAACGTTTTGCCAACTCGAACGCGTATTCTTTGTCAAAAGTCGGGTAAAACTTTGACGCCCATTTTATTAGGTTTTTGACTTTTTCGATTTTTGGGTATTCGCTTTTTTCAGTGATACAAAAAACATTTGCTTGGGCGCGGTCGTTTTCATACGCATTCAAGCCGTCGATTTCGACCAAGCCAGATGTTGCAAACGCGCGGTTTGTGATGATGTTGACGAGGGTTGTCTTTCCCGCACCGTTTCGCCCGAGGACACCATAGATTTTGCCCGCCTCGAATTCAAGGTTGATGTCTTGCAAAACACATTTGTCACCATACCACTTTCCTAGGTTTGAAATCTTTATCATACTTAACAATACAAGGTTGTGGGTTCAAAGTCAACACTTACCAAGTATATTACATCTACCATGGTCTGATTTTGATTTGTTGTATTCAACAGATACAAGTTCACCTTTGCGATATGTATCGCGAATGTGAGCCTTAGGGATTATAGCAACAAGTCTTTTGTAGTTTTCTTCGATGTAAATTGGGATAAACAAGTCCCCGCTTTGTGTTTGCTCAACGTACATTACCATGCCGATTGATTCAACCCAGTTATCAGGGTCAATGTCAATTTTACCAGTCGCCAAGATATTTTCGATTGTGATGTTTCGGATTATAATACAATGCCTAGGTTTTTCCGTGTTGTATTCTATAATCACGCGGTCACCGTTTTTGAACTCGTTTGCGAGAAATTCGTCGTTACTGTGTTTAAGTTTCCCAAATGAATAGGAGGCGACTGTTGGCTTGGGGAGGTCATCTACCCTTACATACCAGGTAAAATTATAACTGTTCCCAGATTTGTACTTTACAAGAGTTCCCTCGCACCTGACGACCTTTGTTGGGTCGGGTTTTTTAAACCACATGGTTACCTCCTTAAAATGTCTTGGTGGGCAGGGAGGGATTCGAACCCCCGTAGACTCTCGTCGTCAGATTTACAGTCTGATGCCTTTAACCACTCGACCACCTACCCGAATAGTCGATTATATACCAAAAAATCGTTCGTGTCAATCAAGTTTATTCTACAAAAACAGTGGACTTTTTCAATAGTTATGTGCTATAATTAGGGTATGAAAGTTTTAAGGGCTTTTGTTTTGATTTTGGTCGTCGCGGTTCCCGTGTTCTTTTTTGCTGGGTGCCACGCGCGGGTGCCTATGAATTTGGAACTTGAAGGTAGCACCCTGTCGTGGACATCGCATCAGAGCGGTAACGCAATTTCTTTCAAAGTCCGCCGTATTGTAACCGTTAATGACGAAATTGTTTGTGACCAATATGTTTTTGTTCAAAGTATTTACGGCGCAACAAGATATTATTTTGAAATAACAGAATTCCCCAACATCGCGGGCACACACACATTTTATGTATCAACATATGTTTCGGCACTTTTCCTTGGGATGCGCGGGCAATTTAGTTCCCCAAGCGAACGCATTGTAATAGAAGTCGCGGAACTTGATGACTATCAATATTATGTATTGACACAAGAACTATTTAAATGATATAATATTAGGTATGAAAATCATTAATACAAACCTCAACCACTATAAGGCTTTTTTGGAGATTTATGAAACCAAAAACTACTCTGTCGCGGCCGAGAATTTGCACTTTACGCAACCGACAATGAGTTACAACATCCGCGAGTTGGAGAAACAACTTAAGGTGCGATTGTTTAATACGAACTCCCGCGGGGTCGAGCCAACACAACACGCTATTGAACTCTATCCAAGTATCAGGAAGGCGTTTATCGATTTGTTGAAAGCCGAAGAAAGCATCCGCGAATTCAACGAGCACAGCGACGGGATTATTCGCCTTGGTGTATCTTTGTTTTATATGCCACATATTGTCAGTGAAATTATTTCAAAGTACAACCAAAAATACCCAAACGTAAATTTCAAGATTACAGCGGCGACCATTAATACGAACTTGCATGCGCTTGAACGTCATGACAAGGACATTGCCATTATCGCGACCACGGAAAAAAACTTTAAGGCACCAAAAGACATGACCGCCATTAAAATCGCGGAAATTGAAAATGTTTTCTTTGCAGGAATCGAGTATGCAAAAAAGCATAACCTTACACCTGCGGTTGATGTTTCAAAATTGCATGAGCTGGAGGTTATAAGCATGCCGCTTACCTCCCCTATGGGTTCGTTTGTTGCGAAATCGGGTATCGGTGCCCAAATACATGAATCTTCATCTGCGCAAATGATAATAGAGTTAGCAAAGCGGAACTTGGGTATCTTTTTGGGACCAACAAACGTTTCAAAAACCGAGGGATTGGTAGAATTCAAGGTAAACAATTTTGAAGTACCGAACATTTGCATTTATATGTTGTACAACAACGATGTGGCGAACAAAGCCGCCGCCGCGTTGATTTCCCAGTTTACAAAACAATGATTTAATCTTTTTTATCTTCAAGAAATTTATTAAGACGCCCAATAATACCCACTTCGCTTTGTTCAATTGGCTTTGTGGCCTCGTCCCTTGCGTCATCCGACAAGTTCGCGAACTGGTGACCTTGTTGTGTGAGGTATTCTTTTCTAATCGACTCGACAAGGTCAAATTCTGGTTTTTCTTCTTTGATAACTGTTGCTTCCCCGCCTGTGAATTGGTCGGTAATGCGGATACCCTCGCCCATCATTCGGCGGGCTTCACCCATACCGAACTGGTCAACCGATATATTAGCCCCTTGACGGCGTTCGACCTCGGCGTATTCGTCAATCGATAAACCAAGACGGCGGGCTTCACTCCTTTTGTTCCTAAAGTTCTCCAACTTGGTTTTGAAACTCCGCGAATCGTCAACCTGTTTTTCAATTTTACCTTCTTTCATAAGTTTTTCCTGTTCGGCTTTTGCGGCGGCTTCTTTGCGTATGCTCGCACCATCTTTACCGTAGACTTTATTGTCTATGCGCTTGATACGGGCGGCATTCACAAAGTAAACAATCTGTGGTCCCATCACGAAAAAGAAACCCAACAAAAACCCAACGAGTCCGATAACCAAAACCGCGATACCGACGTTGAGCATTGTATTGACAGGTATCGAAACGCTGTTATCAATAAGATAAGTACCAATAATCGCATTGTTTTCACGGTGACGGATTGTCATGTGAAACATACCTTGCTGCATATTCGCAGGCAAATTGATATTAAAGCCACTGTCACTCCACACAGGGGTCAGCCATGGTACGGCCCTGCCATTGTTTGTTATCACAACCGTGACATTTGGTGCGCCGTCAAAAAAGACGTCTGGCATAATCTCTATTCGACCCCCAATAAAAGGGTCGCGGTCGGATGTGTCCTCGTGCAAATGGACAAAAGATGTTGCACCTGCGTTTGGCCTTATGTTCACGCGCACATTGTTTCCGTGTCTTGCGACATTGTGGACGAGGCTGTCCCTATCATCGAATATACGGATATAGTTGAACTCGTACGAATAAAGAATTACAAAAAAATAGTCGCGATAATTTCCGTATTCATTAAGTACAGGAAGATAGTTGCCTGTCATTGCTTCGCGCTCGACAACACGTGCACGAATTCCGTACTTGGCGGCTGGTGCGTTTATCGGAAGGTGCCAAGTTAATTCCCTTCTATCAACAGATACATTTGAAATCTCGAACCAATTCGCGTGGCCGTTGGCTTCGACCGTGCTGATACCGTTATGGACCGCGTACTCTCGCGACGTAAACCATGTGCCGCCGAGGCTTTTTACAGGTTGGAAATCAAAAGCGAGGTTAGCAAACGCATCCTCGTTCGCTACTATGACATCACCTATAAATTCAGATAGGTGACTTTCACGGTGGCGGGCTTCGACCGAATCGCGCCTTATATAGATTCCACCCATATTTGTGGAAATACCATGGTTAATAAATGTGACTTCTATGTCGCGCCTCATTGGCTGGGACGACAATGGGGTTATGGTGTGGGCGTTGATGTCTTTGGTGCTTAAGTCAAACGGAATCGCAAAAAAAACACCCGCCGCCACAACAATAGCGAAAACGAAAGCAGTCCCCAAAATGCCCTTTTTCATCTGTATAATAAGAATGTACTATTTAATGATGTTATAGTCAATTACTTTGAGCGAGAACGTGCAACAAGTGATACCAAAAATGCGGCGACGGTTGCAACGGCGAT
>Ga0209755_10000348_pt1 | contig 87384 bp, 100 predicted proteins | sample TergutCo191P1_FD_187301 | JGI IMG/M metagenome (GOLD analysis project Ga0209755, IMG submission 187301) | Cornitermes sp. P1 segment gut microbial communities from Petit-Saut dam, French Guiana - Co191P1 (SPAdes) (version 2) | ecosystem: Host-associated > Arthropoda: Insects > Digestive system... | reverse complement strand
ACGTGGGGCCACGTACGCTTACAATAAACCGAAATCCTGCGGAGGGCGGGAAGGTGTTGGTCGATAACATTGAGTATGCGGCAGCTATAACTCGTAACAGAGGGGTACAGGTTGCTGTGACGGCGGTCGCTGCGACAGATTACGTGTTTACAGGATGGTCGGGGGCATCTACGTCTACGAATGCTACGGTAACGCTTACAATGAATAGTGATTTGACGTTAACCGCGATTTTTGAGAAGAAAAGTATTGCGGGCACGGATACTTTTACAGATACAAGGGATGGTAAAACGTACCGTACGGTAAAGATAGGTACGCAGACGTGGATGGCGCAGAATTTGAATTACGATGTACCGGGAACAGATGCTGATGTATGTTATAATAATAGTCCTGACAGTTGCGCAAAATACGGTCGTTTGTATGATTGGGCGACGGTGATGGGTCTTCCGTCAAGTTGTAATTCGGATACATGCGCAAGTCAGGTACAGAGCAAGCATCAAGGTATTTGTCCTAATGGTTGGCATATTCCAAGCAGAGCGGAGTGGGATACTCTTGTAAGATATGTTGATCCTAATGCAGGTTCAGGATGTTGTGATAATAACGCTGGAATGAAGTTGAAGTCTACGTCAGGGTGGAGTGGTGGCGGAAACGGTACCGATGATTACGGCTTTTCGGCTTTGCCGGGCGGCGGCCGCAACACCGGTGGTAGCTTCGGCGGCGCCGGTAGCCTCGGCTACTGGTGGAGCGCCATGGAGAACGGCAGCGGCAGCGCGTACTACCGGGGCATGCTCTCGTACTACGGCTACGTGGGCGAGGACTACCTCGACAAGGGCTTCGGTTTTTCCGCGCTCTGTGTCTGGGACTGAAGCGGCATAGCGCAGCTAAGCCGCCGGCGCGAGCCGCGTTTTTTGCGGCACGCACCGTAGCCGTTTTGTTTTGGTTTTAACCATAGCCGCCGCAAGGCGGTCGAAAAATTTTGAATTTTTTCAGGGCAGAGTTCTGCAATACCAACATCAGGATTGCAGGAGCGGACCCTTTTAATCAGTCCAGCGGAACGCTCCCCCCCGTGTAGCAGCGGGCGAGCATATAAACGGCCGCGGGAATCTTCCATTTACTGGAACCTTCCTGCGGCTTATGAAAGATTCCGCAAATGTTTCGGCTTTGCCGGGCGGCAACCGCAACACCGATGGTAGCTTCAACAACGCCGGCAGCAACGGCAACTGGTGGAGCGCCACGGAGAACGGGAGGGGTGTAGAGGCTGGCCGTGGGGCACAGTTTGCCGGTGTTTGTTGACAAATTTGGCGCTTTGGGTCTATGTTGGCGGGGTATTTGGGGATACGAGGGAGGCGTTTGGGGATGGTTTTTTGGTCTATTTATTTGATTTTTCCTCCGTCCGTACGGCCGGTATATGCCGTAAACTCGTTCCCGGAGCGCTGTCATGGTATTTTAAGGTCGCGCTTGGTTCTACTGTGAGAGGGCTTTTTTTTGTTGTAGATAATTGCAATGCTGTCACCAACGGATAAAGTGTCGTATTTTGGGTACCATCTTCCTGCACCGGTATAGTTGTGCGGGCAATCTGCAATTAATAGACGATAAGAGGTACAACAGGGACGCCGTCTATGCCGTTTTCCCTGTTTTTTATGTTCGACATATTCGAAACCATCTGCTACAGTATAATGGTAACAGATAAGGGGATAGCCTCTTTTCTGGTGATTCAATAATTTATATATGACTGCATTCGTATATAGAGCATTTTCTTTTAATACATTATCTCTGTGGTTGTGGTATATCTTTGCAGGTACGATAGTTATCGCGAGTGCCAATGCCATCCAAAATAACTGCGTTCTTAACGGTACGGTATAAGGCTTAACGGCGGCAGGCTGCGGATTATCAGCCGCCGCCGCTGCTGCCGCCGCCGCGCGTTTCTTAGCCTTTTTTTTACCCATAATTTTCCTGGCCCCGCACCCCGCGTTTATCTCCGCCCCGACATCGGCACCCCATCAGGGAAGAAATGGTTGTTATACGCTGCGATAAACCCGTCGGGGTTCAAATACCCAAGCGCGGCGTACCACGCCAAAAGCATCAGGAAGCATATAGCGGCGATTGGTATCTTCTTTTTGCGCAGCGGCTGCGCCCCGCAGAGCAGTATCACCGCGCCGAGGTAAACGATAAACCATGCCGACAGCAGCCGCAGCCATGTCATTCCGTACGCGGCGATATAGAGGTTAAGCCGCACGCCGCCGGAAACGAGCATTACTGCCGTAAGCGCCAGCAGGCCGCTCAACAGTGCGGTACGCACGGCATTCGGCGCCACAAACCGCAGGAAGAGGCCGAATATCAGCAAGTTGATGGAGCAGACAGCCACCGTTTGGGCAAAGCCCTCTCTGGCGTAGTCCGAATAAGTCATGCCCGCCGGCAGCCCCGTGCCCGCAAACAGGTATGTGAACTGCACAAGGCAGAAGAGCGCGTACACCAATATGATGCTGCCCATGACAATAGCGGAGATGAGCGAGTCTATAGACCACGCCTCCGGTATGCGCATCGACTTGTGTCCGGCGAACCCTATGTTCCACAGGAACGAATAGAGCAGGACGAAGAAAAGCATTACCAGGATGGTGTGCCAGAACAGGGATACAAAGTTGAGGCTCGCGGCCAGCTTGCTCAAATAATAGCTAAAGACCGAATCGGCGCCCATCAGCAGTGGTACTATTACTAAGAGCAGCAGGCCCGCGATAAGCACTCCCGCAAGGACGCGTTTCGCTATGGGCAGGTTCGCCTTGTTGAAGAGTGACCGGGCCGCTTTTTTCATGGCGGGCAAGCCCAGAAACGGGTATCTCAGGAACACATCGAGCCACGCGATTGCCATACCCTCCGGATTTTTAAAAGAGTAGGCCCTCGTAGACCACAGCGCGTGGATGATGAGCACGCCGGGGATGACAAGCGCGGTGATAAAGGTGTACTGCGCATTATCGTGATGTGAAGGCGGCACGGCGCCCTCTATGCCGTATCTGACGAAGTTCCACACGCACAGCGCCGCCGCGCCGATACCCAAATACCACGAAACCGGATTCCGCTTCAGGTTCAGCCGCTTCCAGAAGAACAGGTAGAAAGCGCCCAAATAGCACAGCCCAAATGCGCCGTAGAATATCTTGAGATGTTCCGAATCCCCCTGCGCGGCCACCAAACGGTCGAACAGTACCGCCAAGAGCAGCGCGATGGGCAGCAGAGCCTTTTCGGCGGGGCTGCTCGGCGCGGGCTCCTCAGCCTCATCGGTACCGAGCGCGTATTCCTTAGCCTGCTTTTCAGCCTGCTCGATAAAATCGAAAGGGTTTGGGCCGGGAAATTTCGCTTCAGTCTGCTTTTCCGCAGGGTTTTGTTCGGGAACCCGCCCCTCTTCAAGTTTATTATCAGGTATCGACATACTTTTACCCCCTCCGGCTCGCCGGTTTTCAATGCTTTAGCTTATCCTGCCGCCCCGTTTGCGGGATTCAGGCTCATAACAGCAAATATAATTTAATGGTCGGCAGGGGCGTTAATGTATTTTATAAGGCATGAAAATTTTTCGGAGACGGTGATGAGAGACGGCGCGTAGTTATCATATCCGCGCTGATACTCGCGGAAAGCCGCTGATATTTAAGGATCAGATTGATTTTTCGCCGGGGCGGTATCACTATCTGAACAGCACAGGCCCCATAGCGTCGATTACCGAGGATATTGACGTATACGAATCAATCGCGTAGTATTGGTACCACCCGCAGTTCCTCCCGCACCGATTCATCATCCCGCGCATCTCCTCCGCCTCCTGCGTCGTCAGCCATTCGGACAGCTCGGTAACGCGCAGGTCGGGCCCCTTTTGCCCCAGAATATGGCATGGGTAGTAGAGCCGCCCGTCAGGCGCGATGATTATAGACGCGCTTGAGCATTTGCCCCTGCGGTACGCGTCGAAGAACCCGGCGGGCGTGTGTATGGTATTCGGGTAAAGCTGGCGCAGCGAGTTTATCTTTTGTTCGAGCCTGTCCATGTCGGGGAAGCAGTTTTTGGCGTTGTCCATAACGGCGGCGGGTATGATGACGATGTTCGCGCCGCTTTCGCGGCATATCCGCACCTTGTCTTCAAGCGCGCCTGTTGTATCCGGGGTGACTACGGTTTGTACCGACAGGCCCGGCGGCAGGGCGGAGAGCTCTTTCAGGGAGTCGAACAGTTCGAGGTTATCATGCCCTTCGTCTATGGATACGTGCAGGAAGTCGATGTATTTCGAGTACCGGTCGAGGGGGTATGAGAGCAGGTCTTTGGCGGAAGTCGTGAAAAGGAGGTAGAATTTGCACTGCCGGGCGTACTTCAGGAGTTCCTCAATGTCTGTCCGCAGCAGCGGTTCCCCGCCCTCGAAGCTGGTCATGAGGACGGACGAGCGGGAGAGGTTTCTGAGTATTGCCTTGACATCGGCGGTGGACAGGTCGGGGCAGGCGTCCTTTTTGACGTTGCAGAACGGGCAGCCGAAGTGGCACCGGGATGTCAGCTTGAATGAGGCGTAGAACGGGAACACGGGTTTGCGGGCCAGAAGGTTCCGGCAGAGGCCTTTCAGGGTAAGCGGGTAGGCGGATGGCGGTATTATGCGCAAAATTTGGCTCCTTTATTATAAATATAATATTATTTTGTTGCGTTTCAAAGGATAATCAATTAGATTATGTATATGGAGCAGTATAGCAAGTGGGTGTACAGCAACCAGATTGGAGAGTGAAATATGGCTTCAAAAGCGGAAGACCTGACGATTGATTACGAGGAGGACGGCGTTCTTGTAGTAAAAGTCCTCGACAAGGTTATCCTCTCGAAGGGTTCGTGGGCGACGGTTTTGTACCGTTACCAGCAGTGGGACAAGTCCAAAGACGGTTACAGCGCGGACCGGTACTCGATCCGCCGCTACCGCAAGATGGACGATGAGTACCGCCAGCAGGCGAAGTTCAACATCTCCAGCCGCGACCAGGCGCTGAAGATAATTGACGCGCTGCAGCGGTGGACGGCGGACGGCGCCGGCGCAGCCGGGGCCGACGAGGGGGAGGAGTAGCGTATCAGCGCGTCTCCCAAAAATTTCGCGCTCCGCTGGGCGCGGGGGGATGAATCACATAAAACCCTATATTGAGGGGAGTATTTGCTTATGAGGAAATACCGCATCGTAAACGCGATGGCGCTTATAGCCGTCGCGGCAGCCGGGCTGCTACACGCGCAGACGCCGCAGTGGCAGAATCTTTTTCCCAATTATACCGGCCTTGCCTTTGGGGGCGGTACGTTTGTAGCGGTTAGCGGCGACGGGGTGGTAAAGTCTTCGGACAACGCGTCGGAGTGGTCGCAGCAGTTTGGGCTGACGGGGGGGATGCAGAGTTATCTCAGTGTTGGGTTCGGCGGCGGCCAGTTCCTCGTTACGCAAAACAGCACCGGCCTGCTGCGCTCCCACAACGGCCGGAACTGGGAAGTTGAGCCTACGAGCACGAATGCTCCGTGCAGGTATTTGGCGTATGGCGACGGGGTATTTGTGGGCATAGGTGACGAGGCCAGGATCTTCCTGCACGACGGCGAGGACTGGTCTTTCCGGTTTGCGCCCAACACCACCGAGAACCTGACGCGCGCCGCGTTTGGGGCCGACAGGTATGTCGCGGTCGGCAGCAACATCATATCGGCATCTGGGACATCCGGCGGTACGGGATGGCAAGCGGCAAGTATCAGTACGCCGGGGGGAGTTGGGGCAGTGGCGTTCGGAAATGATATGTTCGTTGCGCTCGCGTTAAACGGCTCGGTAGCGTATACGTCTGCCAACGGTATAAACTGGACGGGTTCGCCGGTAAGCGCGGCGGCTGGAATGGCGGATATGACGTACGGCGCGGGCAAGTTCGTTGCCGTGGGCGCCGGCGGCCGCGCGGTGTCGTCGAGCGACGGGACCTCGTGGACGGCATCTACGCTCAACGAGAGCGACAATTTCGTGGCGGTCAGGTACGGCAACAACATGTTCGTTGCGGTGGGCGCGCGCGGGTCGCTCTACACCTCTGCGGACGGGTCGAGCTGGACAAAGAGAACGGCGGGTCGCGTTATGACCTACAGGCAGATCATCAGCAACGGCGGATCGGTCTTCGTGGCGGTTGGCGACTCCGGGGTGTCGGTATCAAGCGATGGCCGGGACTGGAATGCGAGGGCGGCAGGAAAGCGTCTGCAGGGTGTTGCGTACGGCGGCGGCAAGTTTATTGCGGTTGGCGATTCCGGCGCTATATTCTCGTCTGCGGATGGGCAGGCTTGGGCCGACCACAGCCTCACCGGCATCAATCGCAACACAATGCTGGCAGCGGTCGCTTTCGGCGGCAACGTATTCGTAGCCGTTGGCAGTACATCGCCCGGACAATTTGGCGCGCCTGGAATATATGTATCTTCCGACGGGCAGAATTGGGCGGAGGAGCTAAATCAGACCGGGTGGCCCTCAACAGTACACCCTACCTCGATAGCTTTCGGCAACGGCAAGTTTGTGGCGGGGGGCAGCAGCAACGGGCTTATCAAGGTGTCCGATGCCAGCGGTACATCCCCCGGCCGGTACTGGACCGATGCGCCGTTGACCGGCGCCAGCGGCCACAGGATTGAGCATATAACGTACGTTGATAACAAATTCATAGCTCTCGGAAGATCGTCCGGCGGTGTAGCCTCAATAGTGCTTTCATCTGCTGATGGAACCTCCTGGACGCTGATGCAAAACGCGCCGGCGACCGCTAAATCGGCCACGTTTGCGAAGGGGTACTACGTTGTCGCGGCCGACTCAGGGAACGTTTATTCCTCCATGAACGGCGCCGAGTGGCTCCCGCAGAAAAAGGCGACGACCAGAAATCTTACAACAATCTTTTCCGACGGGAACGCCCTCATAGCGGGAGGCGTGGGGGGAACGATGCTCTATTCGTTCGAGACCCCGGTGTCAATAACCCACAGGCCGGCATCGCCAAGCCAGGCTTATGCGGGAAAGCCGGCGATGATAATGGATAACGCGCGCAAATCACCGGCGGTAACGTTATCGTTTACACCGGAAAAACCGGGGACGATAGCGGTTTACTCGCTGACCGGAAAGCAGGTATTCAAAAAGCGTATGGGCGCGGGGGAGAGGTCTGTGCAGCTGCCCGGCCGGATAACGTCAAATGGGACTGTGATTGTCAGGTATGCCGGCGGTGACGGCAGGGTGGTTACGCAGAGGTTCCAGATGGTTCGGTAATGCCGGTTGTTTGAGGATGATATCACGTTAATACAAAGGCGGATCCTTGCGGTCCGCCTTTTTTGTTGGGAGTGGGATTGATGACAGGCATTTCAATACATATTATGCCAGGGGTTATTCCGCAGCCACCACTATCCGGTTCCCCTGTATCTGCGTGACGACAACCTCCGTCCCGTTGTTGATAAACTGCCCGTCCGTCACCACGTCGCACATCTCCTTGCCTATTTTGACTTTCCCCGCCGGCCTGAGCGGCGTCAGGGCGGTCCCTCTGTCCCCAAGTTTGGGCACGAACACCATATCCTCATCAGCCTGGGCGCCTCCCAGCGTGGCGGCCAGATAGGGGCCTTTCACCACGAGGCCGAGGCGTTCGAAGAAGTATTTGAAGAAAATTATTATCAGCGTCAGCGATCCTATGATTGTCAATGAGAAACGCAGGATGTTACGCTTGAGCGCCTCCGTTTGCCACGGCAGGTCCGGGCTGGGTATCACAAAACTTTGGAACGACAGAGCCATGCCTATAATCATCATAAACAGCCCGATTGCCCCTATGAAGAACCCCGGCAGTACGAATACCTCCAAGCACAGCAGCAGGACGCCCGCTACGATAAGCAGCAGCTCGACGTGGTTTGCCAGCCCTACCATATACTGCCCGAAGAAGACCAGCGCGATGCAGAGTATGCCTATGATGCCGGGGACGCCGAACCCCGGCGTGCGCATTTCTATATATATGAGGGCGAAGCCGAACATCATAAGCACCGGCGCGAGCGTCGCGAGTAGGCTTACGAGGTTTTCAGACCAGTTTTTGCCTATCGGGACGATCGCCGCTTCTGTGTGGCCCATCGCCTGCAGCATCTCGTTTATGGTATTGACGGTTTTACGCGAGAAACCGTACCTGTGGGCCTCGACCTCGGTCATTGTAAGCAGCTCGCCGGCCCTTACGACCTTCTTTTGGGATTTTATCTGTTTTTTGACAGCCGGGTCAAGGTTGACGATCCTCAGGGAGTCGAGGTAGATCACCGTGTCGGGCAGTGTGACCTCGTACACCGCGATCTCTTCGGTGACCATCGCCTCGGTAAGAACTTCCGGGTAGCCGTTCTTGTGGGCGAGTGTGCGGAATTTGGCCCGGATGGGTGACTGGTGCTTCTCGCCGAGCATCTGTGGGCCCTCGTTGGTGTTGATAAGCGGCGCTACGTCGCCGATGGTCGTGCCGGGGCGCATGAAGAGCTGGTTGGCGGACAGTGCTATGAGGGCGCCGGCGCTTATGGCCTTGGAGCGCACGAACGCCACCGTGGGCGCTTTTGCGCCAAGGATGCTGTCTACGATGGTGAAAGCCGCATCGACCTGCCCGCCGTAGGTGTCTATGTCCAAGACTATCAATGTGTTCTCATGCTTGGAGGCATCGTGTATCGCCCGCCCGATGAACGCGGCCATACCGTGGTCTACGGTGCCCTTAACGGGGATAACGACGGCCTTGCGGATGGCGGAGGCTGCTGGGGCGGATTTGCCGGCGGCGTTATGGACGACGTTATCGACGGCGGTATCAGCGTCGACGCCGAGGGTATCGGCGGCATTATCCCCGAACGCTGTAAAAGCGACGGCTAACATAAGTATCAGTGCGTATGCGTTTTTTTTCATCATGCATAGAAAATAAAACATATCCACCCAATAATCCAAACGCCGCGCGATATTTTGTGGGACAGCCCGGGTGTCAGAGTCATTCTCAGGGATTGCCCGCCTCCGGGCGCCCCCCGGTACGGGCGTCTGCCGTGAAGTGCGGCAGCGTTGCCGCAAGGGCCATGGCAATGGGCGGGATATGTTTAAAACGCGCCTGTTTCTTCAAATTGTGTCCCCACAGGCGGCGGGAAATATTACATCATAAAAATATACACTATTTTGATGGAAATATCAAATATTTCATAAAAAATTTTAAATACTTGTAAAATTCCCCTGTCATATTCTATAATATATATCGGGGGGAGCATCGGACCGGGGTGGCCGATTGAAGGGATATATGAACTTAAAAGCAGAGACGCTTTATTTCCGCGACATCAAGCGCTACCGTATGCTGGATGAGCAGGAAGAACGTGAGCTCATCAAACGGGTGCAGTTCAGGGACGCCGAGGCTACCGAAAAGCTCATAACGGCGAACCTGCGCTTTGTGGTGAGCATCGCGCAGCGGTACCGCGGGCGGGGCCTGAGTTTTCTGGAACTCATTAACGAGGGGAACATAGGGCTTCTCAAGGCGGCCAAGCGGTTTGATTTGGAGAACAACGTTAAATTCATATCCTACGCGGTTTGGTGGATTCGTCAGTCCATACAGAAGGCGCTGTTCGAGCAGTCGGGGACGGTGCGCATCCCGCCCAACAAGATCGCCCTACTCAACCGGTTCCGGCAGGTCCTCGACCGCCACAGCGGCGACTACCTGAGCGCAATACGCACAGAGGAGTTCAAAGACCGCGAGGCCGAGATCGTGGAGGTTATGGAGCGTATGCACGGGGTCTCCATGGACGCCCCCATAACAAGCTCGCGGCAAGAGGATGACAGCGTAAAGACCCTCGCGGACGTTTTGGGCGAAGACCCGGAGCAGGACAGCGAGCGCCTGCGCAAGGAGCTGAACGAGGCGTTAGACAGCGTCTTGCAGCACGTGTCGAGCAGGGAAGAGCGGATATTAAGGATGTATTACGGGCTGAATTTTTCGAAGCAGTTCACGCTGGAGGAGATAGGGCACGAGCTTAAGCTGACCCGCGAGCGCGTCCGCATCATCCGGGACAGGTCGCTGCGTAAACTGATGCAGAACCCGATCTCCCGCGAGAAGTTAAGCCCGTTTTTCAGCGATGTGGCGCAGCAGTAGCCGTTGGCGCCCAAAAAAATAATTTTTTTTTCATACTTGTGATCGGCATATATTATATTATGTATGGCAGGGTGATGATCACACCGCGCCTTTTGGTCTTGAAATTTTGGTTGTACGGGAATACGTTCCCGGCCCATTATAATAAGATAATGGCGAATCTTGGCTTTACTCTCTTGGTTTGTATGTGCTTTACGGGGATACGTTTCCGGTCCGTTGCATAATGTAACGGCGAATCTCGGTTTTACCTCTCTTGGTTTAATGGTTTTTTAAGGGGATACGTCCCCTGTTGCAGGGTATTGCCTGCAGCGAATCTCTTGGTTTACCAATCTCTCTTGGAGTACTCTCTCGGCCAACCGCCCGTTTTACCGTATTGGGCGTTTTGCGCCGCATGTCGGCTGTACCGGTTGTATTGATTGTATCGATTTTGGTCAATTAACCTGTTCGCAGAGGAGGCCGCGCTATGCCGGATCTTTTATCCATGCTGGCGGCGCCCATACCGGGAGAGAACCCGTTTGGCGCCGATGTTAACCACGACCCCGATTACGAGAGCCTGAAGGGCGAAATCGGGAAACTGGGCGATATTGACGTTGACGCCGTCGAGGCGCTGTCAATAAAGATACTCACGGAAAAGTCGAAAGATATCCGGGCGATGGCGTGGCTTGCGTACGCCGCGCTTAGGAAAGGGGAGGTGGGGCTGCTGGCGGATGTCATCTGCCTGCTGGTCGGCTATTGTGCGGACAGCTTTGAGTCGGTATTCCCGCTGCGGGACGGCGCGAAGCTTGCCGCGTTGCGCTGGCTGTCGGAGCCGAGGTTTACGAGCCGGTGCCCCGGTGTCGACGCGGGGGTGAGTGACGCGCCGCATATTGTCAGGTTGAAAGACGCGCTTTCCAAATGGAGGCCCGTTCTGGAAAAAAAGTTCCCCTTGACCGGCGCGCCGTTCCCTTCCTTATTATATAAGCGGGTGATGGAGTGGGACAGGGCGGTGTCGGCACAGATAAAAAGTAATGCAGGTACTGGTAGTATTGGCGGCGGGGATAGCGTTACTCCATCCGCAAATCAATCAATCAGTCCGTCCGTCGATAAATCCATCGGTATATCCGTAGATAATCCTGTTGATCTCGACAAACCAACCCGTACGGACGACCGTCCCCGGCCGCCCGCAGCGTCTGGCGGCAAAACCAACGGTCAGGCAACCGTCTCCATAAAATTAACGCATAACGAATATCAGGAGATAATAACATATATCGGCAGGATGGAAACGCTGTTAAAAAAAATTTCATAAGTCAATAACCGTAACAATAACAAAAAAGAAAGGCGGTAAATATGGCAGGAAGCTTTCAAAACGAGATTCCCGCGGCCCGCATCAATCTGAAACTCGATGTGGGCAAGGGTGACGCGAAGAAGAGCGTGGAGCTCCCGCTCAAGCTGTTGGTGATGGGCGACTTCACGGGGTGCCGGAAGGAGGGGCGCATCGTCGACCGCGAGCGTGTCTCGGTCGACAAGAACAATTTTCAGCAGGTCATGGCGGACTTCGGTCTGAATTTGTCCTTCTCCGTAAACAACAGGCTGGCGGGGCAGGGGGAGATGGCCGTGGATATCCCCGTAACCGGCATAGAGTCGTTCAAGCCGGAGAGCGTGGCCTCGTCGGTTCCCGCGCTCTCGCGCCTTCTGGCGGCCCGCAACCTGCTCAAGGACCTGAAATCGAACTTGCTTGACAACAGGGAGTTCAGGCGCCGCCTTGAGGAGCTTATAAGGGATCAGGAGAAGGCGAGGAAACTGAGGGCGGAGCTGCAGAGGATTGTTCCCGAATTAGAGGACAAAAGCGGCCTTAAGCCTATTTGATGGACAGATTTACGCGCCTGATTTATCGTAGTGCCTGATTTACCGCCACCGCGGGAATCAGATTAAACATTATTAACGAAAGGGATTTAAAATGTCCGAAACAATAGCAGTAGCAGACGCTGACGTGAAAGAGATCGTCATCGAAGACAACGCCTCTTCCGGGCTGGGGTACATCTACCAGACGATGAACATCGCCCCGCCCGAAACGACGGTTGAGATATCCGCCTACCGCAGCCCGCAGGCGCTGGCCGAGAGCAAGGCCGGCGAGCGCATTGGGGCGGCGCTGGCGCTGTTTGTCGACAACGTGCTTGAGTGCTCCACGACTATCGACAAGATAGACAAATCGGTGCTTGACTGCCAGATCGCCGAGCTTGACCGCCGCATATCGCTGCAACTCGACGAGATACTCCACGCGCCGCAGTTCCAGAAACTCGAATCTGTCTGGCGCAGCCTCGATTTTCTGGTGCAGCGGACCGATTTCCGCAAGAATGTGAGGATCAACATCTTAGACGTTTCCAAAGACGAGCTGATGGAGGATTTCGAAGACGTACCCGAGACTATCCAGTCGGGCCTTTACAAGCACGTCTATACCGACGAGTACGATACGCCGGGCGGTGAGCCGTACGCCGCGATAATAAGCGATTTCGAGTTCGGCTCGAGCGCTCCGGACATCTCCCTGCTCCAGGAGATTTCCAAAGTCGCGGCGTCCTGCCACTGCCCGTTCATCGGCTCCGCCACGCCGCGCTTCTTTGCAAAGGAGAATGCGGCTGGTTTAACTAAGATAGAGGACCTGCACAACTACATGGAGCGCTCGGAGTTTTTGCGCTGGAACTCGTTCCGCCAGAGCGAAGACAGCCGCTACGTGGGCCTCACGCTCCCCCGCTTCGCGCTGCGCCTGCCGTATGGGCCCGATACGATGCCCGTAAGGGAGTTCGTTTACCGCGAGAATGTGTCGGGCCCCGACAGCAGTAAGTATCTGTGGGGCAACGCGACATTCGCGTTTGCGTCCAATATGGTAAAGTCGTTCATAGAAAACGGTTGGTGTGTTCAAATCCGCGGACCAGAATCCGGAGGGAGGGTCGATAACTTGCCTGTGCACGTTTTTGACGCCGGCAGAGGAACGGAAATGAAGATACCAACCGAAATTTTGATACCCGAAACAAGGGAGTTCGAGTTCGCGCAGGAGGGCTTCATTCCGCTCTCCTTCTACAAGAACCGTGACTACGCCTGCTTCTTCTCCGCAAACTCGACGCAGAAGCCGCAGGAGTTCGACAACCCGATAATAACCGCGAATATGCGGATCAACTCGAGGCTGCCGTACATCTTTCTGGTCTCGCGGATAGCCCACTATCTCAAGGTGATCCAGCGGGAAAACATCGGGTCGACAAAGAGCCGCATGGTACTGCAGGAAGAGCTCACGCGGTGGATAAAGCGGCTGGTAACGGAGATGAATGACCCCGGCCCCGACCTGATCGCGACGCACCCCCTGAAGGAAGCGGCGGTCAGCGTAAGCGAGCTGGAGGATAATCCGGGGTTCTTCCGGGTCAGCCTGTCGGTGATGCCGCATTTCCAGATTGAAGGTATCGACATCAATCTGTCGCTGGTATCAAAATTGCCTAAGAGCAAGGAGTAGTATTGATGTGTTGATATGGGCGGGCGGCCTTGCTGCCGCCTGTCAGCGTATCAACAAATAGAAATATATTAATGATATTGCGGGGCGGCCGTTTCCGGCAGCCTGTGCCTGTATCAGAAATAACAATATTGTTGGGACGATGTTGCTTGTGGGCATTCCGCCCTCCTTCATCGTCCCGATAAATAACAACCTGTTTTTTAACATTAACGAAAGGATCTGTACAATGCCAACACCCGCTTATATGTGGATGAAGGACAATTCCGACAACCCGGTCGAGGGCTCCGTAGACGTCATCGGCCGCGAAAAGAGCGTCGAAATCTTCGAATTCGAGCACGAGGTCCGCATCCCAACCGACCCCGATACCGGCAAGCTCACCGGCACCCGCAAGCACGAAGCGATCCGCCTGCTCAAGGCGATAGACGCCTCGTCACCCTACCTCTACAAGGCGGCCTGCGAGGGCCAGACCTTCAACGAGGTGGAGATCAAGTGGTACCGCATCGACGATACCGGCACCGAAACGGAGTACTTCAGCCACAAGCTTGAGGGCGTGAAGGTCTGCTCCGTTCACCCGATAATGCACAACGTGAAAGATTCTTCCAAAGAGAAATTCGAGCATATGGAGGAGGTCAAGCTGCGGTACCAGAAGATAACCTGGACCTACGCCGACGGGAACCTGCAGGCGTCGGATTCGTGGAAGGACGGGCGGTAACGGGTATTTTTAGGCGATGATGTTGATATGTTTCTGCGGGGGCGGTTCTGTGTGGCCGCCCATTGCAGGCGGATTTCATCGAAATCGCCCGTATGGGCGGCCGTCTCCGGCCGCCCGCTGCCCGTACCGCCGGCGCCGCTGGATTTTGGGCGAATAATCCCCCTGCCGTCCTGCGGCATATTGTATATTTATGTCGTACCATAACAGGTGCGCGGACTTGAAACCAATCACAACGAATCAATAAATAAAGGAGCGGTAAAAATGGCTAAGAAAAGCGCAGAAAAGGAAAAAGTGCAGGACAGCAAGGACGGCGGCGCTAAGCAGCGCACCGCCGCGATCGACCAGGCGCTCGCGCAGATTGAGAAACAGCACGGCAAGGGCTCCATAATGCGTCTCGGCTCTGCCCAGCAGGCCGACATACAGGCCATCCCCACCGGTTCGATCTCCCTCGACAACGCGCTTGGCATTGGCGGCTTCCCCAAGGGGCGCATTGTCGAAATATACGGCCCGGAGTCGTCCGGAAAGACCACGGTCGCCCTGCACGCCATCGCCAACGTCCAGCGTCAGGGCGGCGTAGCCGTGCTCATAGACGCCGAATACGCCTTCGACGCCGCCTACGCCAAGGGCCTCGGGGTAGATGTCGACAACCTCCTCGTCTCCCAGCCCGACACCGGCGAGCAGGCCCTCGAAATCGCCGACACGCTCGTCCGCAGCGGCGCGATTGACCTCATAGTAATAGACAGCGTCGCCGCCCTCGTCCCCGCCGCCGAAATTGAGGGCGAAATGGGCGACAGCCACGTAGGCCTGCAGGCGAGGCTGATGTCGCAGGCCCTGCGTAAGCTCACCGGAATCCTGTCAAAATCAAAGACTTGCATGATATTCATCAACCAGCTGCGAATGAAGATCGGCGTAATGTTCGGCAATCCCGAAACCACAACCGGCGGCAACGCCCTGAAGTTCTACTCGTCGGTGCGCGTGGACATCCGCAGGATAGCCGCCATAAAAGACGGCGAAGACGTGGTGGGCAACCGCACCCGCGCAAAGGTAGTAAAAAACAAGGTCGCCCCCCCGTTTCAGGAGGCCGAATTCGACATCATGTACGGCAAGGGAATCTCATTTGAGGGCGATGTGCTCGATTTGGCGGTAGAAATGAACATAGTCGAAAAAAGCGGCGCGTGGTTCAACTACGAGGGCGAGCGCCTCGGCCAGGGCCGCGAAAAGGCGCGGGACTACCTCAAAGAAAACCGCGATGTGTTGACGAAAATCGAATCTCTGGTAAGAGAACAGTCCGCCTCTAAGCGCCGCGGCAACGACACCCCGGTATCGTCGGACGACAGCGGCGAGGACGAGGAGGCGTAGCCGCTGTTTTTGGAAGGTATGAAAAACGGGGTGACGTTCAAGTTAGAGACAGGGTTTGATTCGTGCGGGAAGTTAGAGTTTAAGGGGAATAAACGGTTTAAATAATATAAAGAGGATAAATGTATTATGGCAACGAGTATAGAAGAAATCCGTGAAATTTTGGCTGAGATGGGGCGTTCTATGGCCGAGAGCGATAAACGCCGCACCGAAACAGAACGCATTTTGGCCAAAAGCCGTACGGAGACGAAGCGTATGTTTGCCGAACGCCGAGCAGAAACGGAGCGTATTGTGGCCGAAAGCCGTACGGAGACACAGCGTATTTTGGCTGAAAGCCGCGCAGAAACGGAGCGTATTTTGGCCGAAAGCCGTGCGGAGACGCAGCGGGCGATGAGAGAATTCTCAAGTCGTCTCGGCAATGAAATAGGGTACATAGTCGAAGTTGTGCTCGTTCCGGGAATAACCGAGAAGATGAATGAGCATGGGCATAATTTCAACAGGCTGTCTATCCGGCATGTGTACTATCGCGCGGATAGAAAGAAGCTGGCGGAGGTTGACGCATTGCTCGAAAACGGAGATGAAACAATGGTCGTAGAGGTGAAAACGACACTGACAGGGGATAGGGTGCTGGCCTGTGTTGAAAAGTTAAAGCGGTTACGAAAAAATGAGAATATTACAAATCTGACAGGGAAGAAACTGTTTGCCGCAGTAGCAGGGCTGAATATCGCGGAAGAAGCACGGGAATTAGCATTGAGCCTTGGGATGTATGTTGTGGAAATATACGAGGATAAAAGTTTTATATCGGTGATCAAACCGGAAGTTAAAATTGGTATGTGGTAATTACTGATTTTGAGTGATCAGACCCAAAAATGCCGATTTTGAGGAGTTAACTCCGCCAAAATTGCCGTTTTCCGGGATTTGAATCCCCAAAAATGGGCTTTTTGGGCGGGGCGCAAAATATTTTTAAAATTTTTCTTGCAATTCCGCAAACCCGTAATGTATACTATATAAGTGGCATACAAAAACTTTTTTACAAGAAAGGCGGATTGAGATGGTACAGATGAATTTCGCAATAGTGGCCGCACCCGCCGTAATAGTACACGAAAAATTACCCCCCCCCCCCCCCCCCCCCCCAATTCAGTATAATATATACCCATATATTAATTTATATAATAAACACATATACTACATCACAAATAAAAAGCCATATCCAAAAGATATTGGCTCCGCCTGTCAATTTCTGTTGTACCTTTCCAAATATGTTCACATTAACAAAACAAGGAGTGTGCGGTATGAGCGCATCTGTGCGTAGGATTGCTGGGTTGGTTGCGGCGCTGGCGTTGTCGGCGGTAGTTTGGGTTGGGTGTGGGGATGACGGGAATGGTAATCCTGGGGGTTCTAACAATGGTGGCAGTGGTGGTAACGGGCTGGATGCATCGCTGGTGGGGGATTGGTTGGTTAATGACCGCGATAACTACAAAAGCGTCTTTTCTTTAAAATCTACCGGCCACTTTGAAGAAGTGTCGTTCATGAAAGTGACTAATTTTTGGATAAATGCGACTTGGGATGGTAACGGAAGAGCTCGCTGGCGAATGGAAAATGGAAAAATTCTTCTGTATGCTGTGAACAATCCCGATGTTGTTCAACAAATGTGGTCGTACTCTGTTACAGGCAACAGACTTACTCTGACAGTTGCCAACTGCGATGGAGAGTATATTGATGGCGAATGGATAGAGACAGACGTTTGCGAGGAATATAGTGAAACAGTCTCAAAAATCAACCTCGCAAGTTTCAGAAACTCTCTCGGTACTGTCCGCACCCAGGATCCTGCCTTACGCGGTGATTGGAGGATGGCGGGAGGTGAAGAGTTAGAATTATACGGTAGTTTCTATGAATCTACCCGTCGTTATATATCCTATGATTATAGTGCCTATTACACAAACGGCAACCACCTGTTTTTATTAGACGTGAATTGCGATGAATATGTAACGGTAGAATATGAGTGGGGTGAAGAGAAAGAGTGCGTATCCTACTCAATAGCTGAAACAGTAGAACTCACTTACGCCATAACCACCGTTGACGGCATAAAAACACTCACTCTGACCAACCCGTCGCGGGGCATTAACGATGTATGGATAGAGCGCCGCTACGACGATTATTACAGCCAATCGAAATCAAAATCAATCCACAGTCCAAAACCTCGCCCCACCTCCCCATTCGGCGCCCTCCCCCGCGCCGCGAGGTAACGAGTCAATAGGCATTCAATGCCGCAGATGGCCCCCGGTTACCCGGGGGCTTTTTGTTTTCAGGTATTTAGGGTAAATACTGAAGAGATGGAATCAAAATCCCTGTCGTTATGCAGCAACGCCAGATTTTCGATCATCGCGTAGGACGCTATCAGGCAATCCTGTGATTTTCTTATTGTGATGCCTTTTTTTCGCAGAGTCCTGTAGATATTAACAGCGTGGTCTGTGACAGTCATTAAGTCGGTTTTTAACATTTCCATATCAGATATGAAAAACTTTATTTGCCTGAATTTACGGTCATCGCGTATACCATGCAAAATTTCTTGATAAATAGCTGGACATATAAATATCGCTGCATCGCTGTTTAGCAGCGCTTTCAGTTTTTGCCTTTGCGGAGAGTTGTTTCCGTCATTAAAGAAGTCTATCCAAACGGATGAGTCTACTAAGTGTGCATTCATCGGGCTGTGTCCCTAAAGTTGTTTCCATCCGGTTCTTCCCATATATTCGAGTTTTCTAACGATAGCAATCCGCGCCTCTTATAAATTCGAACAAGCTCCGACAATGCCTCGTTAAGGAGCTGCTTTTTCTGGCTTATTCCGGTGAGTTCTATTGCCTCATTGAGCAGTGTATCGTCAAGCGTAACGGCGACTTTCATGACCCGTCTCCTTTCTAATATATAGAATATAACATTTGGTAACGGCAATATGGCATGATTTTTGTAAAATTTTTATTTAGATTTTTACGTCCTGCGTATTCCGGCGGATTTGGTTCTCCGCGCCGTCCCGATACTCTCAATCCGTCCTTTTTTGCCAAAAAATCCGCCCCCTATTTACACAGAGCGTACCCGTTATATATATTATGGTACAGTCGGTTTATCTCACAGAACGGAGTGTTGACAACAGATGTCCCACGATTATGATGTATTGGTGATAGGTTCCGGCCCCGGCGGGTATGTGGCGGCTATTCGGGCGGCGCAGCTGGGGAAGAGGGCGGCGGTGGTTGAGCGGGGGGATGTTGGGGGGGTCTGCCTGAATATCGGGTGCATTCCGTCCAAGGCCATTATCCATCAGGCGGAGATATACCGGAACCGTACAAAGCTGGAGCTGATGGGGGTGCGGGTTGACGGTTCCGGGTTCAGGTACGAGAATGTGTTCAACACGTCGCGCAGGGCGGCGGAGACGCTGTCTAAGGGTGTTGCGTATCTGCTCAGGAAGAATAAGGTGGAGCTGATAAAGGGGTCGGCGCGGATTGTTTCCGGCAATGAGGTTTCGGTTGAGGGTGTCGATGGCGCCGGCGGGGGTGACGGCCTGCGTAAAATTACTGCCGGGGCGATTATCGTTGCTGTCGGGTCGCGCCCTAAGATAATCCCCGGCCTTGAGTTTGACGGGAAGTATATTTTATCGTCGGACGACGCGCTGATGATGAAAGAGCTGCCGCGCAGGGCATTGATCATCGGCGCCGGCGCTATCGGGATGGAGTTTGCGCATATCCTCAATTCATTTGGCGCCGAGGTTCACATCGTCGAGATGGCGGAGAGGATTTTGCCGCTTGAGGATGGGGAGATTACGGCGGTTGTAAAGCGGTCTTTCATGAAGCGCGGGATAAAGATATACACGTCGTCGAAGGTATCGTCCCACTGTATCAACACCAATAATAACTGTGTTGACGCGGTGATAGAGGGCGCGGACGGCGGGCGGACGGAGTTATCGGCAGACAGTGTTTTCGTGATGACCGGGCGCACGCCGAACACGGAGAATATCGGGCTTGAGGCGGCAGGGATCAGCACATTGCCGAACGGATGTATTGATGTCGGCGATTATTATCAGACAAGCGTGAAGTCAATCTATGCGATAGGCGACATAGTATCCTCCTCCCCCATGCTGGCCCACGCGGCCTCAAAGGCGGGCGAGATCGCAGCGGAGCATATCGCGGGGCATACCCCCAATCCGCCCCGTATCAACCTGTTGGAGATCCCGGCGATAGTCTACTGCGAGCCGCAGACGGCGTCGTTTGGTCTGACCGAGGAGCGGGCGTCGGCAAAGGGCGTGCCGTTCACCAAAGCCGCCTTCCCGTTCCGCGCCTGCGGCAAGGCGGTAGCGGTGGACGAGTCCGATGGGATGGTGAAGATCATGGCCGACCCGTCCACAAAGCGTATAATTGGCGCCCACATAGCAGGGGCCGGAGCCGCCGAGCTCATCCACGAGCTGCTTCTGGCCGGCGCCGAGGGCATAAATCCGTCCAAAATTGCCGAGCTGATCCACGCCCACCCCACCCTGTCCGAGGCGGTAATGGAGGCGGCGAGGGCGCTTGAGGGCTGGGCGGTGCATATATAAATCGCAAAAAAATTTGAATCAACATATTACATTATAATATATTAATTTCAGACGATGATTTATCCATTCAACTTTATCAATAAAAGGGGTTTTAAATGCTAAAACGAACGTTTCTCGCGCTCTGCGCGTTAAGCCTCGTACTCACCGCCTCCTGCGGGGCCTCTTTCCGCCAGATTCAGGTGCGGACGGTAGCCGAGGCCGAGTACCTCCAGGCCGAGGCTTCCGCCAAGGGCGTTAAGGGCGACGAAATCGCCATTGCCGACGGTTTCCTGGCGAGGGCCAAGTCGAACAACTCGGCTAAGGAGTCAGCCGACCTCGCCGATCTCGCTACGGCTTACTACAAGATAGCGCTGGCCCGCCACTCCGCCAACGACAGCGCCGCCGCCCTCAAGCGGGCCCAGACGGCCCTGATGGAGAGCGAGGAGCAGGTAGCCACCTATCAGGATGTATTGACTCGTGTGAACGCCAACGCGGGGAGGGACTGATAATATGAATATGAAGAAGACTATCGCGATTTCACTTGCTGCGGTAATGTGCGTTTTCGGCGCGGCTGCGGCGCAGGAGGACGGCGCCGGCAAGCGCAACCGTGTCAGCGAGCTCAAGGCGCTTGAGCAGGCGCTGTACGACGAGTACTCATTTTTGAGGGAGCAGGGCGTAGCGGCAGCCACGCCGATGTACGTTGAGGTCAAGGGCCGTCTCAAAGCCGCGCTCAACCTGATTGAACCCAAGCCCGCCGCGAAAGACGCGGCCATGACGTTTTCTATCTGCTCTACGCATGTGGCCGCAGTGTTGCTGCAGTTTGAGCGCGAGGCGAATCTGGTAAAGGCGCGCAATATGAACGCGACGCGCGACTCGCTTTTAAATGTGCTGCACAACCTGCACGAGGCCATAAGCCGCGTAGAGGGCGGGCGGGCCTACAGGCTGTCGCAGGAACTTGCGGCTACGAGGGGCAAGGCTGCGGACCTGCAGAGCGACCTCGCTACCGCCCATGCGAATCTGGCCGCCGAGCGCGAGCGTCTGCGTCAGGTGATGGAGGACGCGCAGAAGCGCTTTAACGAACTGCAGAGCGAACTGATCAACGTGAGCAAAGACGCGCGCGGCACGATCATCTCCATGTCCGACATCCTCTTTGAGACCGGCAAGGCGACGCTGACGGCTAACCTGAAGACCAATCTGGCGCGCATTGCCGGTATCCTCATGGTCTACAAGGAGCCCAATATTATGGTTGAGGGGCATACCGACAACGTAGGCACGCGCGATTTTAACCAGAAGCTCTCTGAGGACCGCGCCAGGAACGTTATGAAATTCCTGGTGGAGAACGGTGTGGAAGCCGGGCGTCTGACCGCAGTGGGCAGCGCGTTCGACAAGCCCATAGCCGACAATGCCACGCCGGAGGGCCGCGCGAAGAACAGGCGCGTCGACCTCATCATCATGGAGTCGGAGCTGGATTACGGGCAGAAGGGCCGGTAATTTTTATTGCGGGCTGGTGTTGATACTGGCGGCCGTTTGCGGCCGCCTTTTTTTATTGCGTTAGTGTAGCGAGCCGTCTGCGGCATGATGTATATTAATACGGTATTGACATTGATACATAAACAGTTAATCCGGGTGCCGACTATCAAAAAGCCGAAAATAAGCCACTACTTCGAATACGCGGCTTTGCGTTGCGTGGAGACCGCTGTCAGCATCGTCCCGCGGAGGCTTGCCCTTGCGCTTGGGGCGGTGGCCGGGCAGGTTCTTTGCGTTCTGGGCGTGTATAAAAAAGTCGTGCGGAAGAATTTTGATCACGTTGGCATCTGGGACAGGGGTCAGCGTGATAAAATCATACCCAGGCTGTACAGGAATATCGGGCGTTACGCCGTAGATTTCCTGCGCCGCGGCAAGCTCCCCAAGTACCGGCTGCACGATTACGATATCTACCCGGAGGCGCGCGCGAAGGGCAAGGGGACTATTATCGTCCTCGCCCACTTCGGCAACTGGGAACTGCTCGCCGCGATATGGGGGCGTCAGACGGACGGCTGCCTCAATGTGGTCGCCAAGCCTATGGGCAACCAGATAGTGGAAGCGTGGCTTCTGAAGAAACGGACGGCGCTGGGTGTAAAGACGATACAGACAAGTAATGCATTGCGCGGTATGCTCGGCGTGCTGAGGAAGAACGAGATAACCGCGATACTTATAGATCAGCATCTGCACGGTATGGGCACCCCGGCACCGTTTTTGGGCAAGACGGCCTCTACGGTACGGACGGTAGCGGGCCTCGCGAGGAAGACGGGTGCGGCGGCGCTGCCGGTTTATGCGATGATGGCCCGCGACGGGTCGTATGATATCCGCTTCTTCAGGGCCGATCCGCCGGTGTTGAACGGAGAGGATGGCAGTATTGACGAAGAGGCGGTAATCAACGCGATTCAGGCGCATCATAACAATGTTCTCTCGCAGTGGATCAAGGAGAGCCCTGAGCACTGGTTCGGCTGGTTCCATAGGAGATTTAAGGGGTATGTGGATTATGCATAAGGCGGTTGTAATGTTCTCCGGCGGGCTCGACAGCGTTATGGCCGTACACCTGCTTAAATCGCAGGGGCTTGACGTTACCGCGCTGCACTTCGTGCTGCCATTTTACGCTGGGCTTGATAAAAACCCGGAACAGGTGCAGACGTACGCCGCCGCTTTGGGTGTGCCGCTGCGTATTGAGGAGGAGGGGGAGGAGTTTTTGGCGATGATCCGTGACCCGGAGTTCGGTTTCGGCAAGAACGCCAATCCGTGTATTGATTGCAGGATACACCGGCTTAAGAAGGCCGCGCGGATTATGGAGGAGATGGGCGCTGTTTGCCTGGCGACAGGCGAGGTGGCCGGACAGCGGCCCATGTCGCAAAAGCTGTATATGATGCGCAGAATAGAAAAACTATCCGGGCTGGCGGGGAAGCTGCTGCGCCCGCTGTCGGCGAAATTGCTGGATTCTACAGAGGCTGAAGTGGCGGGGATTATCGACAGGGAGAAGCTGCTTGACATAACGGGAAGAAGCCGCTCGGTGCAGCTGGCTTATGCGAAGGAACATGGATTGATGCACAGCTCACCGGCGGGCGGGTGCATATTGACGAATATAGAGACCGGCGCCCGGTTTAACGATCTCGCGGCAAACAATCCCGAATACTCTCTTGCTGATTTCAAATTGCTGGCGTACGGGCGGCACTTCAGGACATCGCCTGAATACCGCGTTATTGTATCAAGGGACGAGGGGGAGAATGACGCGCTGGAGAAGATTTTAGCGCTGGCGTCAACGCTAAAATCAGCATCCGTATTGACAACGGAGGCGGGATTAATGCAGGGACCGGCATCAACGGTGACGGAGGGGCGGAAATCAACGCCTGTTTCGGCATCAGCCCCGAACATGGTACAGATGTACCTGCGCGACGCGCTCGGGCCGCTGGCTCTGGGTATCGGCGATCCTGAAGAATCCGACCTGCAATTCGCCGCATCGGCAGTGGTGCGTTTTTCGAGGATGCGCAGCGCGGAGAAAGCGGCGGTAACGGTCAGAGGCAACGTCAACGGAAACGAAATCAACCGTGTTTTGGAGGTTAAGCCGGCTGACGATGCCGAGCTTGACAGGGCCAGAATATCATCATCTAATCAGAAAAAAGCCAAGGGGGGCTGATGGGCTACTTTGAAATCGTTCTCATAGCAATCGGCCTTTCAATGGATGCCTTCGCCGTATCCATTACTCTGGGCCTCTCCGTCAAAAAGCCAAAATTGATTGAGTACATGCTCCCCGGCCTTTACTTCGGCTTCTTTCAGGCGCTTATGCCGCTCATTGGCCATTTCGCCGGCACGCTGTTTGCGGAGAAGATCAAAAATTTTGACCATTGGATAGCCTTCGGCCTGCTGGCCATCATAGGCGGTAAGATGATAAAGGAGGCGCTGTCTAAAGATGACGATGAGGATAAATCAACCGCAAATAAGTTCTTGTTTGTCAATATGCTGCTGCTGGCGGTGGCTACGAGCATAGACGCGCTGGCGGTGGGGGTAACTTTCGCGTTTTTCCAAATCAACATACTAACCGCGATTGCTATAATCGGTTTGACGACCTGCTTCATCTCAATAGGCGGGGTAAAGATAGGAAATATCTTCGGCAGCAAGTTCAAATCTAAGGCCGAGCTTTTGGGCGGAGCTGTGCTTGTGGGGCTGGGGATAAAAATATTAATAGAGCATACCCTTTTTAGCGGAGGGTAAGGGGAGGGATCAATGGCTGACCGTTACTGGTACGAAGACGCGGTGTTTTACCACATCTACACGTTCTCGCTGGCGCAGGCGCCGTTTCAGAACGATTACGCAGTGCAGGGGCGGGCGTTCCCTGATATCGAAAAGTGGCTTCCGCACATCAAAAAGCTCGGATGCAACGCGGTGCTGTTCAGCCCCGTCCTAAAGTCCCGTACGCACGGGTACGACGTTACCGATTATTTTGTGATTGATAACCGCGTCGGCACAAATGATGAATTTAAATCGCTTGTCGGCGCATTCCACAAAAACGGTGTGCGCGTAGTGCTTGACAGCGTGTTTAATCACTGCGGGAGGGATTTTTTCGCGTTTCAAGAATTGCGCAATGGTAACCGGGAGTACGCGAGCTGGTTTTCTGGCGTTGATTTCAACCGCCAGAGCCCCATGGGCGACCCGTTCCATTATGATACGTGGAGCGGGTACTACGAGCTGCCCAAATTCAATCTGCAAAACAATGCCGTCCGACAATACCTGTCAGACGCCGCTAAATTCTGGATCAACGAGTTTGATATAGACGGGATGCGCTTAGACTCGGCCAATGTGATTGACTTCGGGTTTATGCGGGAGCTGCGCGGCGTTACCGCATCGTTAAAACGCGATTTCTGGCTTATGGGCGAAGTTGTTGGGGGAGAGTACCAGCGGTGGGTGGATGATAACACCCTGCACAGCGTTACCAACTACATTCTCTACAAAAGCCTGTTCTCCAGCCATAACGACAACAATCTGTACGAGCTGGCGCACAGCCTGCAAAACGCCAAGCCGTCAAACGGCCTGCCGCTGTACAACTTTTTGGACAACCACGACCAGCCGCGCATCGCGAGCAATATCAAAAACGGGGCGTTCCTCGAAATGCTCTACACGGTAATGTTCACGCTGCCCGGCCTGCCGTCCATATATTACGGCAGCGAGTGGGGCATACGCGGCGTCAAGGAGAACGGGTCGGACCAGCCGCTGCGCCCGTACATAGACATCATGAATCCACCTGAAGACGCCCCCGCGCTGCCGGCCCACATCGCCAGGCTCGCGGGCATAAGGCAGCGGCACGACGCGCTGAAATACGGCGGCTACCGTCAAGTCTATTTAGAGTACCATCGTCCGTTTGTTTTCGAGCGGTTTGCCGGTAACGAGCGTATCTTCGTAGCCGTGAATGTGGGGGAGTCTCAAGACACATTTAATCTGAGTGGACAGCACAGCGGCAATTTTACGGATTTGCTGACGGATGAGAGCATAATCGCATCATCCGCCAACAGCATCCCTGTTGCACCATACAGCGTTCGGGTCTTGCTGGCGGTGTAAGAAGGCTGTCAAATATTTTGATGCTGCCGTACCGCTTCCCAGAGGAGCCCGGCAATAACCGACGCCGGCAGCAGGCCGAACGCGCCGGCGGATGGCATCAGCCGTTCTTCAATTCTTTATAGCGATAGCAGCCCGTTACATGGTCGTTTACTACCCCCGTAGCCTGCATATGCGAATACATTATCACGCTGCCGAGAAACTTAAATCCCCTTTTCTTCATATCCGCCGAAATTTTATCGGATAGCTCCGTTCTGGGAGGTATCTCATCAAGGCTTTTCCGTTTTCCTGTAACCGGCTTTCCATCGGTAAATCCCCAAATATAGTTTGAAAAGCTGCCGAACTCCTTTTGTATCTCCAAAAAGTGCTGGGCGTTTGTCACGGATGCCTCTATTTTCAGCCGGTTGCGGACTATCCCGGCGTCGCCCATAAGCTTTGCTTTCTTCGCGTCTCCGTAGCGGGCGACTTTTTTGGGGTCAAAATTATCATAGGCCTTGCGGTAATTCTCCCTCTTCTTCAAAATTGTTATCCAGCTCAGCCCCGCCTGAGCCGATTCAAGCACAAGAAATTCAAAGTGTTTTTGGTCGTCAAACACGGGTACCCCCCACTCGGTATCATGATACTCCACATACAATTTTGACCCTTCGCACCATTCACATCGTTTCATTTAATATTTGCTCCTGTTATAGTTTAATTACTATATTTATACGTCAGCGCAATACAATGCTCACAATCTCATTGTTGGTGCCGATCCGCATTGGCGGCCCCCATGTGCTTACGCCGGATGTGACTATAACGTGCGGGCTGTCCGCGTCTTTTTGGTAGTGCCCGTAGTCTACGGTGTACATGACTCTTGTTACCAGGCTGCCCGGGAATATCTGGCCCCTGTGGGTATGACCGGAGAGGATCATGTTAACCTTACTGCTGTAATCCGCTATCTTTGATGGGTTGTGGTCCATAACTATCACCGGCATATTCGCACCCACGGAGTCTATTGTCTCCGTGATGTCCCGCCGCGAGAGCTCGCCGAAGCCCCCTATCGGCCTTGAATCCAGCCGGCCGAAGAGCGCCAGCCGGCCGTCGATGATGCGGTAATCGTCGTTAAGCAGCGTGATGTTGCTTTTTTCAAGTAAGTCCATTATCTTACCGGTCGTACGCCCCCCGTCGTGGTTTCCGAGGCATGCGTAGACGCCGTATTCGGCTTCTATGCTTTTGAACAGGGCAGTTACCCTGTCCGGGTCGCGTACGGCGTTAATGTCATCGTTGAAGATGTCTCCGGCCATGCAAACGATACCGGGTTTCAGGTCGTTGATGGCTTGCACGATGCTCTCAAGCCTTTCCTCGGATTTCACCGCACCCAAGTGCAGGTCGCTTATCAATACTATCTTCATGCCGCTTACAGCGGGTTCGTTAAAATCGACCTCATAGGAGACGTGTTTGATATTGTCGGCGTTGTGTACGCCGTAAAAGATGATGGCGGCAGTTAGCAGAACCACGGTCAGCGCGGAATAAAAACGGATGCCATTCAGCGTGGTTCTGTGAATTATATGCGCGGCTCTTCCCAGGAATATCAACAGGTCGGCCACGATAAAAAGCAGCCCCATATACATATAAATACCTATCCAATACGAACCGATAACGCGCATCGTCCTGTCAATGCCCCAGGGCAGCGGCAGAAATCCTAGTAGCAGGGTCAGCGCGAAAAACGCGTACAGGCAAACGAACAATACTTTGTTTACGCCGCTGAAGTACCAGTTGACGCCATGATATAACCTCTTGGCTATGTAGATGTTTGTGCCGCCGTAAAAGGATATGACAAATATGAATATAAACGCTATTCCGCTCATCAGACGCTCCTGGGTTCAAACACGGCGCCGATTTTAGAACCCATTTTGACAATGGTTTCCTTGTCTATCCGCGTGTTTTCGTATATGGTTTCGTTTATAGCTGCCCGGTCTTTCTGGAACAGCATGACAATGGTAGAGCCGCCGAACTCAAACATCCCCTTCTCAGTTCCGCGCTTAAACGCGCCGCCGGCCGCATGGTTTCTTATGCGCCCGACAAAGAGGGCGCCAACCTCTACCTGAATGACTTTGCCGAAATTCTCCGTCAGCATTACCGTGTACTCTCTGGCGTTTTGCGCGTATATCTTGTAGCGGCGCTGTGAAATGGGGCGGACCGTGTGGAGAACGCCTTTGATTTTCTTTGTGGAGAGGATCTCCCCATCGTCAATATAGGAGTACCGGTGGTAATCATCCGGCGTCAGCCTGAAAATAAGGCATACCCCGCCTGTGTATTCATCGGCGAGAGATTTGTCTTTAAGCAGCGCGGCCACATCGTACTCCGAGTTCTTTATGCGGAAGAGGCCGTCGGCGGTGATCGGGTACGCGGTTAACCGGGCGTCGCAGGCCGCGGCCAGATCGCGCGCGTTATCCGGGAAGGGCCTGAGGCCGTCTTTGACCTTTCGCGTAAAAAAGTCATTGAAAGAGCGGTACTTCTCATTTTCGTACTCACCCATGTCAATATTATTGCGCTTCACAAATTTGCCGACAAGAAGGTTTGAGGGCCGGCTATCCATAAAAAAACCGAAGATGGCGGAAACGGACGGCCTTACAAACGCTTTCAGCATTATCCTGCCGGGCAGCGTATTATATAAAAATCTTATGCCCATGTTATCTTTATGGCGTATTTTTTTTGTTATAGCGCTCTTTGTACGAATCATCATATCTTCGCAGCCTTTGACAAAAAGATGTAAATAATTACAGGCAGGCCAATAAGGCAAAAAATAATCAAATGCTTGAGCTTCAGTTTCGGTATTTTTATTTTTAGCACAAAGGCTACCGAGAATACAATAAGGGACTGATTGTAAATATCGGAAAGATGGAGGTCAAAATAAACGCACACTGAATAAATTATGGGGATTAAAAGTGCGACGCTTGTAACGGGCATACCGTCAAAATATTTCCTTTTTTTGTCTTTGCTCTGAAGTTCGGCTTCCGTAACATTAAAGTACGCAAGCCTTATAAGCGCCGCCAGAACATATACGGAAATGATTACGTTAACAGCTGCCGGCCCGAAATAGCTGCAATCCAGAGTTGCGTCATTGGCAAATATCGAGTATCCGATAACTGCCGGAAGTATCCCAAAACTGATTATGTCTGCCAGAGAATCTATTTGCATTCCGAATTTTTTCTCACGGTCGGTCCGTTTCGCGAGCCTTGCCACAGGCCCGTCAAACATATCGCATATCCCGGCGATCATGAGGCAGATGACCGCGGCTTTGATTTTTCCGGTGAGTGCGAAATTCATGCCCACCACCGCTGCCGCTGCGCCGAGGTAAGTCAATACTACCCAAAAGCCGTAATAGCCCAGTATCCACCTGCGCTTTTGGGGGCTGTTGTCTTCGGGACGGGGCAGCTCAGATTCTGTCATGGCATTTTTCCTTTTCTTTGGACCATTTTACACACCGGGTACGCGATAACATACGCGAGCCCACCGCCTAATACGGAAAGGATGGTGCCGCCTGTCAAAAAATACTTTCCGCCCTCCGCAAAAAACGCGGGTTTGTTCTCTGAAAAAAGCGCCATGAGCGCCTGCATATTCGTCTCCGTACCCTCCGGCGATGCGAATATCATGGAACCGAGCCACACCGACGCGAAGGCTGTGGGGATGATGAACGGGGATGGTGCCAACGTCCCAAAAACCGCAATGGGGACGTTAAGCTTCAGCAGTTTGGCAGCAAATATAGCCACGGCCGTCTGGAAGCCGTAAACAGGGAAAACCCCCAAAAAGATGCCGAGCGCGAACGACGCGGCCGCTTTTCCGGGGGTGGCGTTCGACTTCAGCTCCGACACAAAAATGCCGCCGGCCCGCTTAAAAAACGCATTTGCGAGTGTCCGGCCCCGCTGCAAGGCATTGCTGAAAATACGCCGGCGCGGTGCCCGCTCATTCTGCTGGCTGCCTGATATCCGGCTGCGGATAATGTCGTTGTCTTCCATGGATCCCTTCTGCGTTCTGGCTAAGATGCCAATTCCTATGCCGCCTGGAACCTCTCGCCTGTGATCGTCAATACCGCCATTATATCCTCCTAATAAGTATAAGGGACGCCTATAATATAATATTGGGGTGGATTGTGTGTCAAGGGGGAACTTTGAATTGTAGTACAAAACGAACTAAAAAGCCAATTTTTATCTTAAATTCCCGGCCTTTGGCGCGTGTTACCGTGCATTTTCATAAATATTGCCCCCAACGGCTTTGGCAGTAACCACGAAATTACATTATATTATATCCATATAATTGTCAACAAAAGTCCCAACGTGCGGTAAACGCTTCACCCCGATTTATCAATCCGCATCACGATGCTTGGGATGTGGCGGTACTGTATTACCTTTGGGATGTTCATCGCGTTGAGCATAGGGATGAATTTTTCTATGTCCATCGGCATGTCGTTTACGAACCAGTCGAAAAACAGCGTGAGGGAGCCTATTATCTGGAAAGAGATTTTGTAGCGGCAGACCAGATAGTCTTCCGGCGAGAGCCTGTCTTTGTACTCCTCTACCAGAAAATTCGGGAAGTGCTGAATCTCGCGGATGATGCGGTTTTCGATTTCGGGCACGGACAGGATTTTTTTCAGGTTCCCGCGGTTCTCGACCATGTAGTCGTAGTTGAACGCGAGGACGATGGTGTCATGCTCGCCTTTTTTGCGCCCGCTCTCTATCTTCAACAGGTCCGTGCGGAGCGTGCTGCGCAGATAATCCATGAGCACCTCGTCCTTGTCGGTGTAGCTGCGGTAGAACGTCTGCCGCGCGATCCCGGCCTTGCTGATAATGTCCGAGACGGTAATTTTGCCGTACGGCCCCTTCTCCATAAGAAGCATCAGCGCTTCTAATATCCACGACCGGGTCCGCAAAACCTGCCGGCTGGGCGTATCGGCATTTTGTGACATATTGGCTCCTTTGTCTATAATCAGACATTTGTTGCGGCCTGTCTTTATAAAGACAATAGCCTTGTAATATGCTTATTTGGACATATACGGCGGTCTGTCCATTCCGGCAAAATGCCGTTGACTTCATAGCTTAAATATGGTACATTTATACTATGAGAGTCAAGTGTTTCGCATGTGACACTTGTCTAATGTAAGATTAACGTCAACCCATAGGGGGCCAATATGAATGCAGGGGAGAGGCTTATAATATCCATGATAGTGAATTCTATTAGTAATTTACCGGTAAATTCTGAAATTCAGTCCCACTTTCAAAAAAGGAGTCTTTGCATGAAGACCAAGTATCTGCTGACCGGCGCCGCCGGGTACCTCGGGAGCAACATCTCCCGCACGCTGATCGCTCAGGGCAAGGAGGTCCGGGCCCTCGTTCTGAAGGGCGACCCCGCCATCGCGCAGGTCCCGCCCAAGGCCGAAATCGTCTCCGGCGACCTCGTGGACGCCGCCTCCGTTGAGGAGTTCTTCAACGTGCCGCACGATACGGAGATCGTCGTGATCCACTGCGCGAGCATGGTCACAGTCTCACCTGACCTGACCGACAAGCTTTACGCGGTCAACGTAACGGGAACCCAGAACATCATAGACGCGTGCATAAAGCACAAGGTGAAGAAGCTGGTGTACGTAAGCTCCACCGGCGCGATCCCTGAGCTTCCCCGCGGGCAGGTGATAAGCGAGCCCGACGCGTTCGACCCCGCCCCGATCGTCGGCGGCTACGGGAAGACCAAGGCTATGGCGACGCAATTAGTGCTTGACGCGGTGAAAAACCACGGCCTTGACGCCTCCATAGTCTATCCCAGCGGCATCTCCGGCCCAAACGATTACGGCAACGGGTACTTCACCAACTTTATCATAGACTATTGGAGCGGGAAAATGCCCGCCGGGATATCCGGGAGCTTCAACGCGGTCGACGTGAGGGACCTTGCCGACGGCGTTATCGCCTGCACGGAAAAGGGGCGCAAGGGCGAGGGCTACATAATGAGCAACAGCGCGGTCTCCATGCGCGACCTGTTCCGCCTTGTCAGCGAAAACACAGGCGCGCCGCTCGTTAAGGTGATACTGCCGGCGTTTGTGGCGAGGGTTATGGCCGCGGTATCATCATTTATCAGCGTCTTTACCAAAAAGACAGGGCTGCTTACCTCGTTTGCCATATACAACATGACCAGAAACAACAACTTTTCGAACGACAAGGCCGCGCGCGAGCTCGGCTTCAGGGCGCGCCCCTTCGAGGAGACCATCAGGGACATGGCCGTCTGGCTGCATAACGACAGGCGGATAAACATCGCCGACGAGACCCTGAAAAGCATACGCCCGGTGCCGGTAGCGGCGTAGGGATGCTGAAATTCACAAACCTGCGGCAGACGTTCCGTTACGAACCAGTACTGCCGCAGGCTCTTAAACTATCACTACATAGAACGCCACGCCGTACCCCACGCCTCATATCGCCCACACGGGAACTATCAGGGCGCCGCACTTCGTACGCTCCCGCAGCGTGCTGATTTTTTGAAGTTTTTTCACAAAAACATTGACTGTATCTCTAAAATCATGTATATTCTTAACACACAATCTCACAAAAAAGGGGCGTGGGCAGCAATGAAAACTGCTATGCAACGTTTTGTATGTGTTTTATTGGCGGTGATGGCCCTGAGCGCATCGTGCACATCAGTTTCAGTATCGGAGATTCGGGCTTCCATGCCCGATATCAGCGAAAAGCCCGACAGCGTATACCGTGGAAGCTACACCATCTCCGGAATACCTGTCATGAAGGTCACGGTAGATGTTACCGTCAAAAGCCAAAACATAGCCGCGGTTAATATTATTGAACATACCGGCTCCCCAAAAGGAAAACGGGTGGAAAACGGCATTATCGAGCGAATAATTGAGAAACAGTCGTTAGATATAGACGCGGTCAGCGGCGCGACCGCGAGCAGCAAGGCTATTCTGAAAGCGGTAGAAAGCGCGTTGCAGTAAAAAGTTGCGGCGCTGATGTTAGGCATCAATTATATTGAACATATCAAATACTTTTCGGAGGATGTCTTTGGCCATGAAAACAATCATCATCTACGCCACCAAACACGGAGCCGCCGGAGAGATAGCGCGGCGCATCGCAGATAAGATCGGCAACGCCGTCATCCACGACCTGAAACAGGGTGCGGCGCCGCCACTTGCGGATTTTGACTGCGTTATCATCGGCAGTCCGGTATACGCCGGGATGATCCGCAAAGAGGCGAAAGACTTTTTGTCGAAAAACGCAAGTGCGCTGCAAGGAAAGTGTTTGGGGCTGTTTCTATCCGGGTTAGACGCAAGTTCGGAAGAAACATTCTTCCGCTCCAATTTTCCGGCGGATATCCTGCAATCGGCAAAAGCGGCAAAGTTTCTGGGAGGGATATTCGACCCGCAAAAAACCGGATGGCTCGAACGTTTCATCATAAAGATAGCAACAAAACAATCCGCATACTCCAACACTATTGATGATGCCAAAATAGAACAATTCGCGGAAGCAATGAGGGGATGACGGATGGCGTTATCAGATGGCATTATCATCAGAAGATACACTACGGAAGATGATGACCTGCTTTTTGCCATGATAGAGCGCGAGGGCGAAGAGTGGACATACTATTGGCGCGGCGACTGCAGGGCGAAGTACCAAAAGGCTCTCGCCAACTCTATCGTCTATCTCCTCCTCAAAAACAAAACCCTATGCGCCTACGCCCGCTGCCGCGACGACGACGGCTACGGCGTTTACGTCTACGACCTGCTGGTAGACCAAAATCACCGTGGGAGAGAATACGGCCGCCTGCTCATGGAGCGTGTCCGCGAAGACTTCCCCGATAACCCAGTCTATGTAATGAGCGATATTGATCCCTATTATGAAAAACTGGGCTATGAGAAAGCGGGCAGTATTTTTATGGTTAAAAATTGTTGATAATGCTGTAAATTACATTTATACTTTATACTCTTAATATTGCAACCACCCCCGCGCTGCGGCTCATTATGGAGATAAAAAGTTAAAGTTTAACTGCCGCATCACCCCGCCCATCATGTATATTATAAAAAGCGGATCAGAAACTCCGGCAGATCGCCGGAAAGGGCACAAAAATGAACGATAAAATCTACACTATCGATGAAATCAAGGACCTGTTCACGGATATTGCGAAAAAATACGAATTAGACGAGGCATACCTCTTCGGTTCCTACGCCCGCGGCGAGGCGACGACAGAGAGCGACATGGACTTCTACATACGGGCGGATAAAATGACCTCGTTTTTCGTATTGGGCGGATTGTATGCAGACACAAAAAATATTATGAAAAAAGATGTTGATATAATCACGGCAAAAGCGACTATGGAAAAGACGTTTGAAGAGGAGCTGAGAAAGGATTTGGTGAAAATCTATGGATAGGGCACAAAGAGATATTTCTATTCTGGAACATATTGTAAAATGGTGCGATGAAATCGCGGAAACGCATAAAACATTCGGTGATGATGTGCAAGTATTTACAAATAACAAAGATTATCTTAAATCTATTTCGATGAGCTTGCTCCAAATAGGCGAGCTGACCAATCATCTGTCAAAAGGTTTTCAGAAAAATTTTCCGCAAATTCAATATTCGGGAATTATTTCTCAAAGAAACCTTATCGTTCACGGTTACGGAATGCTTGAAACAAAAATGCTTTGGGATACATCTCATAATGACATTACCGAACTGAAGAGACAGTGCAATGAAATAATCAATGAGATAAAATCCCATATTTGAGGATTATGACAGCCGCATGGAACATAATCCTCATAAGAATCATTTCCCTTTTCCGGAAGTGTTTTATAACGCCTAATCCTTCTCCTTGAGCAGCGCGTCGTTATTGAGCGCCTTGAACGAGATAGATTTGGGCCGGTTCGCGTCCCGTACCACTATTCCCTCCTTGTCAAGGCCGCTTTTGTACTTGCCCTTAGCTTTCTCCAAAAGCGTTTCCAGCGAGTAATCGAAACTATCGCCGCGCTCTTCCAACGGTACGGTGGTGAGCCCAAGCTCGGCGCAAATCTCACACGCCTTATCGTAAGACAGATACTCGCGCGAGTCCCAGTCGAGCACGTCGAATACGAACCACTCCGCCGCGGGCAGGCGCAGTTTGTTTTTCTGTACGCCGGGGCCGCATATCTCGCCCGTCAGCACTATGTTTTTGCCGAGTGAGGCGAGTTTTTCCCGCAGGCCGTACTTGTAGACCGGCATCCAGTAGAGCGCGGTCTCCTCGTCCTTTATCTCCTTGTTGCGGCTGCAGCACCCGATTTTCCCGTCTATGCAGTAGACCGTGCCGGAGGTGCCGTCCATCTTGGTGGTGATGTAGAACGGCTTGCCGCGCAGCCTGTCGAGCAGGTCGGTGGCCGACTGTATGCGTATCTCGTCGGACGTAGGGATCCCGTAGGGCCGCGAGCCGATGACCGTGCCGCCGGAGGTAGACGTTTCGGGCGAGTACCACTTCTTCACGCCGATCTTTTCGGTAACGTCGCCGCCCTCGCCAACGCCGGCCAGCTCCGGGAAGTTCGCGATGGGCAGCATCAGCCCCTGCGAGAGCTGCCCGCGCAGCCTCACCGTGCGTATGCGGAACCCCTCGCCGTTGTCGGGGTTCTCGCGGTACGACGACGTCCGCAGAAACTCGTAGCGCGGCTCAACCGGCAGAAAGCTGTCTACCTCGAAGTAGACGCCCGTGTCCCCAGCCGCAAACTCCCCCTTCTTGACGACGCACTGCCACCCCATGACGTGCGCGATCTCAAGAAAGTCCGACTCCGGGATTTCGCTAATCTGCCTGACCCGCTGAATTGTGACCAAACTCCGTTCCATATCCTCCCCCTCTCTTTAATGATAATATAGTATTCCGCCAGCCCAAATTCACGGGATTGACGCTTTTTTACTTTATTATACCATAAAATCTCCCCCAAGTTGTCCCCTGACAGGCGACATTTTAGGGTGCCCGCGCGATTTTTGCGGAAAAATTGTCTGCCTGCAGACGCGATGTATTATATTCTATCCATGGAGATAACGAACGCCGGCCGCGAAGATCTGCCGGAAATCCTGCAGCTGCAAAAGCTGGCCTACCAAAGCGAGGCGGAGCTGCTGGATGATTATGCTATCCAGCCGATGGTGCAGACTTTGCGTGAATCGGAGGAGGAGTTTGACGGCGGCATTGTCTTAAAATTAACGGACGGCGGCGACAACAGGATTGTCGGTTCCGTACGGGCAAGCGAGAAAGGCGGGCGCGTTTACGTCGCCAAGCTGATGGTGCATCCCGATTATCAAAACAGGGGCCTCGGCGCGCGCCTGTTGGCGGCCATAGAGGCGCTTTACGGCGGCAAGACATTTGAGCTATACACGACAAGCAGGAGCGGACGGAATCTGTACCTGTACAAAAAGTGCGGGTACCGGGAATTCAAGCGGGAAAGTGTAACACCCTGCGCCGCCGCGAAAGATTACGAATTCATCTTTTTGGAGAAATAGGATTCCATGAAATTTAAAGGCACCTTAATAGCGGTTAGCGATATCGAGCACTCAAAGGCGTTTTATAAGGCTGTCTTGGGATTGGATGTAGATACCGATTTTGGCGCGAATGTGGTGTTGACAGGCGGGATATTTTTGCAGACGCTTGAGACCTGGCGGGGATTCATCGGCAGGGATGATGTATCTTTTTACCATAACGCCGCCGAGCTTTATTTTGAGGAGGATGATTTTGACGGCTTTACAGGCAAATTGGACGGCGTGAAGCTCGTCCATCCGCCCGTTGAACATACCTGGGGACAGCGCGCCGTACGCTTTTACGACCCCGACGGCCACATCATCGAGGTCGGCGAAAATTTGCTCGTTGTCATCCGCCGTTTTATCGACAGCGGCATGACCGTCGCGGAAACGGCGGTACGGATGGATGTTCCGGCTGAGTACGTTAATAAGACACTTGAAAAATATAGTAATATCACGAAATGAGGATTAACATGACAGGCCACACAGTAAACTTGCGCGAATGGAAAATGGAAGATGCCCCCTACTTATCAGCGGCGCTCAACAACAAAAAGGTGCAGGACAATCTGCGCGACGGGTTGCCGTATCCGTACACCGCGAGGGACGCTGAGGAGTTCATCGGCGTTATGCTGCCAGCCGGGAAAGGCAAGGATTATATCTTTGCCGTTACATACGATGATAAGGTAATCGGCTGCATCGGCGTGCTCCGCAAAGAGAATGTACACCGGTTGACAGGCGAACTCGGCTACTACATCGCCGAACCATATTGGGGCAAGGGGATCATGCCCGAAGCCGTCAAACAGATATGCGCGTACATTTTTGAAAACACCGACATAATCCGCATTTTCGCCGAACCGTACGCGCACAACGCCGCATCCTGCCGAGTACTGGAAAAAGCCGGTTTTCAGTTTGAGGGTACGCTGCGCCAAAACGCGGTCAAGAACGGGCAGCCCGTGGATATGAAGATGTACGCGGTTATTAAATCAAATTAGGGTGTAAAGATGGTACTGTTTTATACAAAAAATTTAACCCCGGAAACGTGATTCATTTTCAAGAGGATAAAAATGTACGTAAAAAAAGCTGTAAGTTTGTTTGGAGCAATCGGGACCATTTTCTATTTTATACATGTAATTCTCGGCAGGATATTTTATGATGGATATAATCCTCTTGCACAGGCAATCAGCGATTTAACCGCGGCGGATTCCCCTTCAAAAAATATTGCTTCGGTATTTTCATTTTTATACGGGATATTAACCGTGATATTTTCAACAGGTTTTTTTATTTGTTTCAAAGGAACAATAAATAAAATTGTTACGGCGGGGGCGTTCTTTTTTTGTGTTATGACCTTAATTTCGTTTTTTGGTTATACCTTTTTTCCGCTATCGGAAGCCGGTTACGCAGGAACTTTTCAGGATAAGATGCACATAGCCGTAACAACTGCGGTAGTTGTTTTCACAATATTATCAATAATACTTTATAGTATCGGTTTTTTTAAGACAAGCGAATATAAATATATGGGCATTATCTCAATATGCACGTTTGGTTTACTTATAATAGGTGTAATGCTCATAAATATTTTACCAAAAGAATATTTTGGAATCGCGGAACGGATAAATGTGTATTCGATAATTATATATACCGGAATATTATCACTTTGGATGTATAGATATATAAAACACAATTAAAATAGTTTTTACAATGGAATAAAATGTTGAGATTTAGCCAATTAATATCCTTTCTACAACCGCTTCAAATTCATTCATGATTTTCTCCACCTGTGTCCGTTTTTCGTCTGCTTTTTTTACGGCGGACAGCATACGCTTTCCCTTTGGGCGGCTGCCCTCCGCAGTTACCTCGTCTATGGGCTGATAGTTCCTGCGCGTAAAAAGTTTCTCAAAGTCCGCCTCGCAGCCCAGCACCGCCGCGATGCGGACAAGCGAGGCCAGAGAGACCTCGCCCGACCCCTCAAAACGCTTTATGGAGCCAAGGGAGACCCCGGAACGCTCAGCCAGTGCGGCCTGCGAAAGCCCCGCCTCCCGCCGCCGAAGGCGGATCCGCGCCGAAACCCCCTTTTGAATGTCTAATATATTAGCCATAATATACCTTTTTTTGGACATCTGTATAAAATATAGTACATTTTCATCAAAAAATCAATAATTTACGAAAATTTTTATAATTGGCCATCCCTATTTGATTTCCGGCATAAATTATATTATATAACCATTAGCAGTAGGCGCAAGCAAGGCTAAGGGGCGGTTTAAATACGATGTTCGAACAGACCTTTAAAAATATAGACGACTTCAACGAGATAAATGCGTTGGATGAAGAGTGTGTGAAGATATTGGACTCGATTGGGGGATTGATATGAAAATAAATAAAGAAATTCGTTTTGATATTTCAAATTGGCCCCTTAAATATCTAGGGAGTTACAATTATGCCTGATAATTCAGAAGTTATTGTTTACCAAACAAATGACGGCAAATTAAAAATAAATGTCCGTTTAGAGTTTGAAACCGTCTGGTTAACACAAATACAAATGGCTGAATTGTTTCAAACTACGAAACAAAATATAAGTTTGCACATAAACAATGCCATAGCAGAGGGTGAGCTTGATTTGGATTCAGTTGTCAAGGAATACTTGATAACTGCCGCAGATGGTAAAAATTACCGCACAAAACACTACAACCTTGACGTTATTATTTCTGTAGGGTATCGTGTAAAATCCCTGCGTGGTACACAATTCCGTATTTGGGCAACAAAAAAACTGAAAAACTATCTGCTGAAAGGCTACGCTATAAATAACCGCATGAACCGCATTGAAGACAACGTAGAAACCCTGAAAAACAAAGTAAACGAAATTGATTTACAAATAAATACACATCTCATTCCCACCCAAGGCGTATTTTTTGAGGGGCAGGTATTTGACGCATACGAACTTGCTTCCAAAATTATCCGGTCAGCTAAACAAAGTATCGTGCTAATAGATAATTATATTGATGAAAACACACTCACGCATCTGGCAAAAAAGAAAAAAGGGGTAACGGTATTATTGCTTACCAAAAATACTGGCAAGCAGCTGAACTTAGATATTCAAAAAGCCAATGCTCAATATGGCGATTTTGCGGTAAAACAGTTTACCCCAAGCCATGACCGGTTTTTAATTATAGATAACGGCAAAGCGGTGTATCATATTGGCGCGTCGCTGAAAGATTTGGGGAAGAAGTGGTTTGCTTTTTCTAAGATGGATAAAAACTCGGTAATAAATATTATTAACGCGGTTTCGGGGGTGATATGAGTGGTGAAAAATTAAAAAACCATCCAATTTTAAAGAAAGGCTTGTATGAAACCCGAAACAATTGAAAACATAATAGACCACCAGAAAACGGCATATATCGCTTCTGTGGACGGAGGCGGCTTTCCCAACGTGAAGGCTATGCTTGCTCCGCGCAAGCGTAACGGGCTGCGGGAGTTTTGGTTTACGACAAATATCTCGTCCATGCGCGCAGCGCAGTACCGTGAAAATCCTAAAGCCTCCGTCTACTTCTGCGATCAGCGCTTTTTCAGGGGCATTATGCTTACAGGTACTATGGACGTGCTGGAGGATGCCGAAAGCAAGGAGATGATATGGCAGGACGGCGATACGATGTACTATCCCGGAGGAGTAACCGATCCCGACTATTGCGTACTGAAATTTACCGCAAAAAGCGGACGGTGCTATTCCAACTTTAAGTCGGAAAATTTTGATATGTGAGTTTGCTGACATGCTAAAAAAAATAAACCTGCAAAATGCGGTTGACGGCGTTTCCGATTTGTTTCAATATTTAGAAATCGGAAGATTAAACGGTCACGTCCTCAATGTCCTGCAGGCCGAAAACCGTACGCTGGATTTTCATGTCCACGCGGAATCCGACGAGCTGTTTTATGTAATTGACGGCGCGTTTGACATTGAATTAGACGACGGCATGATTCCTATGAGGCAGGGAGACATGATTATCATCCCCAAAGGAACACGCCACCGCCCGGTTTGCAAATCTTTGGTAAAATGCCTGTTGATAGAACTCGACGGTACATTGAACACGGAAAATACCGGTGGAAAATATTCACCATAACTATGGGGGTAAAAATGGCAAGCAATATTGATTTTGTGAATTTTGTGATAGACCAGATAAGCGGCGTTGGGGAAATATCGCACAAAAAGATGTTCGGCGAATACATGGTCTATGTCAACCAAAAGCCGATAATACTGATTTGCGACAATACCGCTTACGTTAAGAAGCTGGATTGCGTAAAGGAATTTCTCGAAACGGAAGAAACAGGTTTCCCGTATGACGGCGCGAAGGAGCATTATATATTGGATATAGATAACGACGAAACCGCAAAAAATATCGTGCTGGCGCTCGAGAAGGTAATCCCGGTGCCGAAAAAGAAGAGGAAAAAATAAATTATGTGGATAGTCTACGCATTGCTTGCAGCGTTTTTTGCCGCGCTGGTGGCAATTTTGGCGAAAATCGGGATTGAGGGCGTTAATTCAAATCTCGCCGTGGCGATAAGAACTGCCGTTGTTTTGGCGATGGCCTGGATTATCGTTTTTATTACCGGAAAGCACGGCGATATTGCGGCGATAACGCAAAAAAGCTGGATATTTCTTGTGCTCTCCGGCCTTGCTACCGGGATCTCGTGGCTGTTTTTTTACAAAGCGCTGCAAATCGGCGATGTGTCGAAGGTTGTCCCTATAGATAAATTAAGCATAGTAGTAACGATGGTTCTGGCGTTTGTAATTTTGGGCGAAACCGCAAGCGCAAAGGCAATAACCGGAGCTATTTTGATAATACTCGGAACAATCGTATTGATTTTATAAAGGAGAAAATATGGCCGATGTTATGGATTACAAAAAGGAGTATAAGGATTTCTATCTGCCCAAGGCGGCCCCGGTGGCTATTGACATCCCGGAGATGCGTTTTGTTGCCGTGGAGGGCCGCGGCAATCCTAATGAGGAGGGCGGGGAGTACCAGGCGGCGGTGGGGGTGCTGTACTGGATTCAGTATACGATAAAAATGAGCAAAAAGGGCGCGTCTGTACCCACGGGGTATTTTGACTATGTAGTGCCGCCGCTTGAGGGGTTGTGGTGGTTAGACGGCAATAAGGATTTTTCTGCCGAGGATAAATCCAAGTATTGCTGGATTTCGCTCATACGGCTGCCGGAGTTTGTTGACGATAAGGTATTTGAGTGGGCGCGGGCGGAAGTGTCAAAGAAGAAGAAAATCAACACCGAAAAGGCGCGTCTGCTGAAATTCACGGAGGGGCTGTGCGTTCAGGCAATGCACATCGGCCCCTTCGACGACGAGCCGAAGACGCTGGCGCTTATGGATGATTTTATCGGCAAAAATAACCTGATTAAGGACGTAAACGAACAAAGAAGGCACCACGAAATATACCTGTCGGACCCCCGAAAGGTGGCTGCGGAGAAGATGAAGACTGTTTTGAGGGTACCGGCGGTGAAAAAAGTTTGACATTAGTGTCCGCAATATATTATATTATGGTATATTTGGTGATATATCCTTAAAAATCAAGTTTTTGGGGTGGATTATGATTAAAGGCGAGGAGATAGCCCATGCAAATTGACCGGACAAAAATCTTTATTGCCGATAGCAATGACCAGCTCGACCGCATGGACATTGAATATTGGAATAATGCCACGGCAAGAGAAAAATTTGAAACCGTAACCTATTTAAGGGAATGTTTTTATGGACCTGAAGCCACTACCGGACGACTTCAAAGATTTCATACGATGCTTGAACTCGAGTAATGTTCGATACCTGCTTGTCGGCGGTTGGGCCGTTAGTCTTCATGGGTGTCCACGGCTGACAAAAGACATTGGTTTTTTAGTTGCGATCGATGACGATAATTTAATAAGGTTGCAAGAGGCATTGTTACTTTTTGGGGCGCCACCTTATGATATCGAACGTTTCAAGGAAAAAGGGCGTGTTATCAGAATGGGGAGTTCTCCGGTATTGGTTGATATCATAAATGACGCAGCCGGCATTGATATTAACGAATGTTATTCAAGAAAAGAAATTATCAACTTTAACGATGTTGACATTTCAGTAATATCGCGGGATGACCTAATTAAAAACAAAAGGGCAACTGGCAGAACTATGGATATCGCGGATGCTGAAAAAATAGAAAAGCATCAACGCTGAATAGTGAGGTTGATAGAGGAGATGGTGGCGGCGCGGGGTAATTTTTTTAAAAACAGAAATTTGGAAGAGCTATGATCTTTAACTATACCAACGAACACTTCAAAGACGTCTTCGATGTCATCCACAGGACTATCGAGGAGACGTATCCTAGATATTATCCCCGCAGCGCGGTGGATTTTTTTCATGAGCATCATTCGGAAGAGAAGATGCGGGCGCAGATGCCGGGGGAGGTTACGCTGGTTTTGGAGGCGGACGGCAAAATTTGTGGCGTTGGGTCGGTGCATGGGAATGAGGTTAAGCGTTTTTTTATATTGCCGGAGTATCAGGGCAGGGGGTATGGGAGGATATTGCTGGCGGAGCTTGAAAAACGTGTGGATTACGGCAAGTACGATATGTTGACGCTGGATGCGTCTTTGGGGGCTGTGGATTTTTATCGGAAGAGCGGGTTTGTCTATAAGGATTACAAAACGATCAGTTTGCCCGACGGGGGTTATCTGTGCTACGTGGAGATGATTAAGCATATCAACGAAAATTATCGGATCAACTATGATAACAGGGTATTCATAAACGTCGAAAACACCGATAACGGCGAGGTTGACGGCGAGACGCGGTTTTATTATCATCAACAAAAAAATATTGCCTGGGCTGAATATTACGGCGGGGCGGTCAGGAGGGGATTTTTGGTGGGGATGGTTGAGCCGAACGGAGAACTTGCGTTTAACTATCAGCACATAAACACAAATAATGAGGCACGGACGGGCAGGTGCCGGTCGGTCCCGAAAATTTTGGATGACGGGCGGATTGAGCTGTTGGAAAAGTGGGAGTGGACGAGCGGCGACGGTAGCGCGGGGGAGTCTGTTCTGGTTGAGGTTCGCTGATTGTCGGAATTTGAGCCTCGCATTATATAGTGGCATGGTGGGATAACTTTTTTTAATTTTTTTCTTGATTTTTGAATCGCGATCTATTATTTTACTAAAGATGCGGATGTAGTCAGGTTGGCCGTGTTAGTGGTGGGGGGTTTATATAATTTTTTGCATATACTATTAAGGTAAACAGCAATGGCGCTGTGGGCTTTTTGGGGCTCCCGGCGTCTTTTTTATTTATTTGGGGGATTCTGGGGCAGGAACTGTCATCAACTATCATATGTATCTATAATTATAGGGAGGCTTTTATGAAAGATGTTGCCGGGTTGTTTGGTAGTATGGTGTTTAACGACGCTGTTATGCATGCGCGTCTGCCCAAGGATGTCTACAAGGTGCTGAAGAAGACCATTTCGCGTGGGACGCATCTGGAGCTGGATGTGGCTAACGTGGTAGCGAGCGCGATGAAGGAGTGGGCGACCGAGAAGGGCGCGACGCACTTTACGCACTGGTTCCAGCCCATGACCGGGGTTACGGCGGAGAAGCACGACAGTTTCATCTCCCCCGACGGCAACGGCAAGATTATCATGGAGTTTTCCGGCAAGGAGCTTGTGCGCGGCGAGCCGGACGCGTCGTCGTTCCCGTCGGGCGGGCTGCGGGCCACGTTTGAGGCGCGCGGGTACACCGTCTGGGATGCGACCTCTTACGCCTTCATCAAGGACGGGACGCTGTGCATCCCCACCGCGTTCTGCTCTTACAGCGGCGAGGCGCTCGACAAGAAGACGCCGCTTTTGCGCTCTATGGAGGCGATTGACAAGCAGGCGATGAGGATACTGAAGCTGTTCGGCAACACGACCGCGAAGCGCGTTATCACCACCGTTGGGCCGGAGCAGGAGTATTTCCTTATTGATAAGGAGATGTACCTGAAGCGCCCCGATCTCGTTTTCACAGGCCGTACGCTCTTCGGCGCGCGCCCACCCAAGGGCCAGGAGCTTGAGGACCACTATTTCGGCAGCATCAAGCCGCGTGTGTCGGCGTTTATGAAGGAGCTTGACGAGGAGCTTTGGAAGCTCGGCGTGTACGCGAAGACCAAGCACAACGAGGTCGCCCCCGCGCAGCACGAGCTCGCGCCTGTCTTTACAACGACCAACATAGCCACCGACCACAACCAGCTTACTATGGAACTGATGAAGAGCATCGCCAACAAGCACGGCATGGCGTGTCTGCTGCACGAGAAGCCGTTTGCGGGCGTAAACGGCAGCGGCAAGCACAACAACTGGTCTATCAGTACCGATACCGGCCTCAACCTGCTTGAGCCGGGCGATACGCCGTACGAGAACGCGCAGTTCCTGCTGGTCCTTGTCGCGGTCATCAAGGCTGTGGACGAGTATCAGGACCTGTTGCGTGTATCCGCCGCGAGCGCCGCGAATGACCACCGCCTCGGCGCGAACGAGGCGCCGCCGGCCATCATATCCATGTTTATAGGCGACGAACTGATGGAGATACTTGAGGCCATCGAGTCCGGCGCGAGCTACAAGGGCAAGAAGAAGCTGCAGATGGAGGTCGGCGTCAGCGTACTGCCGCACTTCCCGAAGGACACGACCGACCGCAACCGCACGTCGCCCTTCGCGTTTACCGGCAACAAGTTCGAATTCCGTATGCTCGGCTCCGCGTTTTCCATCGCCGGCCCGAACATCGTGCTCAACACAATCGTCGCCGAGGTTTTGAGGCAGTTCGCCGACAAACTTGAGAAGTCGAAGGACTTTACCAAGGATCTGGCCGAGCTTGTAAAGAAGACGGTCGCCGACCACAAGCGGATTGTCTTTAACGGCAACAACTACTCCGACGAGTGGGTAAAGGAGGCGAGTAACCGCGGGCTGTCGAACCTGAGGACTACCGTAGACGCGCTCCCCGCGTTCATCTCGAAGAAGAGCATAGGCCTCTTCACCAAGCACAGCGTTTTTACCGAGGGGGAAATCCACTCGCGCTACGAGATATTGATGGAGGGGTACTGCAAGGTGCTCCACATCGAGGCGTTGACGATGGTCGATATGGTGAAGGGCAGGATCATGCCCGCGTGCATCGAATACCAGAACGTGCTGGCGAAGCTCCTTGAAAGGAAGATTGCCTGCGGCCTGAATATCGACATGACGCTTGAGAAGCACCTGCTGACCGAGATTTCGAAGCTTTCGGCCTGTATGCTCGCGAAGCTGACGTCGCTTGAGGACGCGCTCAACAAGTCTAAGGACAAGCATAAGGATATGCTCACCCTAGCGAGCTTCTACCGTGATTCCGTATTCACGGCGATGTCGGAGCTGCGGCTTATCGTTGACGGGCTGGAGATGCTGGTGTCCAAGAAGCACTGGCCGGTGCCGACGTATGCGGATATGTTGTTCAGCGTGATTTGATGATGAGGGGATGTGCGGCCGGAAGTGGCCGCACGTTCACGTGTATCATCATGGAAGTTTTTGCAGGGGCGACTGTAACAACAGGCCGCCCCCTCCGTTTTTTATCAAGGTAACGACATTAATACAATGTCAATATCTATTAGACAGGGAATTGGCAGGATGAACCAACTTTTGCTGGTACTGGACTTCGGCGGGCAATACAAGGAACTCATAGCGAGGAGCGTCCGCTACTTGTCTGTATATTCGGAAATACGTTCCGGCAATATCTCTGCGGATGAGGTTAAGCGGCTGAACCCGGCGGGTATTGTGCTGACCGGCGGCCCGAACAGTGTGTACCTGCCGGAATCGCCGAAGTGCGATCCCGAAATATTCAACCTCGGCATTCCTGTGCTGGGAATCTGTTATGGAATGCAGATGATGTGCCATATGCTCGGCGGTGAAGTTAAGCCCGGCAATATCGGCGAGTATGGGCGTATTACGGTAACGCTGTCAGCAGAGAATCCATCCGTGCTTTTTAACGGCATCAACAAAGAACCGTTTGCCGCGCTCATGAGCCACCGTGATATCGTTTCGCGATTGCCAAGCGGCTTCAGGATGACGGCGTCGACCGTGGGCTGCTGCGCGGCGTGTGAGGACGCATCAAGAAAACTCTACGCGGTGCAGTTCCACCCTGAAACAAAACATACGGACGGCGGCAATGAGATTTTCTCCCGTTTTCTGTATGATGTTTGCGGCGCGGCGGGGGATTATAAATTAGATGATTATATAGGTACGCAGGTTAAGGCGATACGCCAAAAGGTGGGAGAGAGCAAGGTTCTGCTTGCCCTCTCCGGCGGCGTAGACTCCTCCGTATGCGCGAGCCTGTTGAGCAAGGCGATCCCCGGACAGCTGACGTGCATCTTCGTAGACCACGGTTTTATGCGCCTCAACGAGGGCGATGAAATAGAAGATATATTCTCCAAGCGCAAGCTGTGCTTTATCCGCGTCAACGCGAAGGAGAGATTTTTGGGGCGGCTTAAGGGTGTGGTTGACCCGGAGAGAAAGCGGAAGATTATAGGCGAGGAGTTTGTGCGCGTGTTTGAGGAAGAGTCCGCAAAGCTCGGTAAAATCCCGTTTCTGGCGCAGGGGACGATATATCCCGACATAGTGGAATCTGGCGGCAGCTACGGAGCAACGATCAAGAGCCACCACAACGTAGGCGGGCTGCCGGAAAAACTGGGCTTCACCGGGGTAGTCGAGCCGCTGTCGGGATTATTTAAGGATGAAGTGCGCGTCATCGGCAGAAAGCTGGGGCTGCCCGCGTTTCTGGTCAACCGCCAGCCGTTTCCCGGCCCCGGCCTGGCGATCCGCGTTATGGGCGAGGCGACGGAGGATAAACTTGACGTACTGCGCAAGGCCGACGCTATACTGCGCGAAGAGCTTGACGGGATGAAACGCGGCAAGCCCGACCAATACTTCGCGGTGATGACGGATACGTGCGCGGTAGGCGTTAAAGGCGACGAGCGGACATACAATTCGGTAGTAGCGATAAGGGCGGTAACGACCGATGATTTTATGACATGCGAATACACGCAGATACCGTACAAGGTACTGACCCGCGTATCGTCAAGAATCACAAGCGAGATACCGTCGGTAAGCAGGGTAGTATACGACATTACCTCAAAACCACCGGCAACGGTGGAATGGGAATAAAAGGTGATGTATTGATCAATAAATAATGTATAACAAATATTGCATTGTCGTTAATAAATAACATATAGGCGTGTAGGGGCGCCCGTCCTCGGTCGCCCGCAACGATGGAAGGATCGATTTGCATGGAAACAAAATACATTTTCGTAACCGGCGGGGTCGTCTCCGGCCTCGGCAAAGGGATTACCGCCGCGTCTCTCGGCAGGCTGTTAAAACAACGGGGCCTCAAAATTGCCGCCCAAAAATTAGACCCCTACATGAACGTCGACCCCGGCACCATGAGCCCCTTCCAGCACGGCGAAGTCTTTGTAACCGACGATGGCGCAGAAACAGACCTCGACCTCGGACACTACGAGAGGTTCATAGACGAAAACCTGACCAAATTCTCAAACTTGACATCCGGCAAAGTATACTGGAACGTACTCCACCGCGAACGCGAGGGCGGGTATCTGGGCGGCACGGTGCAGGTCATCCCGCACGTTACGGGGATGATAAAGGAGTTCATATACTCAAGCGCAAAAACCACCGGCGCGGAAGTACTGATAACGGAAATAGGCGGGACGACCGGCGACATAGAGAGCCAGCCGTTTTTGGAAGCGATAAGGCAAATATCCCTCGAAAAAGGGCGCGAAAACTGCCTCTTTATCCACGTCACATTAGTCCCATACTTAAAATGTTCCGGCGAGCACAAATCAAAACCGACGCAGCACTCCGTCAAGGAACTGCGGTCTATGGGTATATCCCCCAACATCATCATAGCCCGCGCCGATGAGCCGCTAAGTCAGGGTATTAAAGACAAAATCGCGCTCTTCTGCAATGTTACACCCGATTGCGTGATAGAGAACATGACCGTCCCGTCCCTCTACGAGGCCCCGCTGATGCTTCACGAAAACGGGCTTGATACCGTTGTCTGCCGGGAATTGCGTTTTGATAATATCCGCGAGCCGGATTTGACGGAGTGGCGGTCGATGGTCAACCGCATCAACACAAGGCAGAAAGAAGTAAAGATCGCGATAGTCGGCAAATACATACAGCTGCGCGACGCGTACCTCTCCATAATAGAAAGTTTAAATCACGCCGGATTCGAGATATCCGCGAAGATAGATTTTTGCTGGATTGATTGCGAGGACATCACCGCGCAAAACGCCGCCGAAATATTAAAAGGCATAGACGGCATAATAATCCCCGGCGGCTTCGGCGACAGGGGGGTAGAGGGGAAGATCGCCGCCTGCCGCTACGCAAGAGAGAGCGATACTCCCTTTCTGGGCATCTGCCTCGGCATGCAGATCGCCGTCATAGAGTACGCCCGCCACGTATGCGGCTTAGACAGGGCCAACTCCAGCGAGTTTGACGAGGTATCGGCGCACCGCGTAATCGACATAATGCCCGACCAGACCGGCAAAACCGGCACCGGCGGCACAATGCGCCTCGGCGCGTACCCGTGCAAAATTGCGTGTGGGTCATTGCTGAATAAATTATACGGTACGGATGCGGCCAGCGAGCGCCACCGCCACCGCTTCGAGTTCAACAACAATTACCGCGATACGCTGACCAAAAACGGCCTCGTGATAAGCGGGACATCGCCGGACGGCAATTTGGTAGAGGCGGTAGAGCTGCCGGAAAAACGCTTTTTCGCGGGCGTCCAGTTCCACCCCGAATTCAAAAGCCGCCCAAACAAACCGCACCCGCTGTTTCTGGGGCTGGTACGTGCCGCGGCGGGTTTGAGCGGCGCCGGAGCATGAGTTAGTTTGAGGGCGGACCTATACCGGTAGCCGCCCCGGAAATCCGTCCCACCGTCCTCAAAAACGGCCCCTTCGGTACCGGAAACGCCATTTTCACTACATTGCATCAAAATAAAACCTGACTTTAGGATATGTGTTCAGGGTGGATTTTCCCCGAAATCTTGCTTTTTGGGGCGGGGATAGAGTATATTATGGGTAGGAGGGGGAGTTGGCCAAATGGTAAAAATTCCGACAGACGCAGACCTTCTGCCGCCGTCAGACGACCATATATTCAAGACGCTGCTCACGAACCCCAACGCTGGGGCCGTGCTGAAAAGCGTAATTTCGGCGGTTTTGGAGCGTCCGGTTACGGCGGTGCAGATCCGCAACAACGAGTTGCCGGTGTCTGACGACGAGGAGAAAAACGAACGCCTTGACGTGAACTGCGTTGTTGACGGCGGGGATCAGGTAGATGTGGAGATGCAGGCGTCGCGCTCGGTGGAGCTTACGGACGACGAGTACCGGAGTTTCATGAACAAGTCGGTCTACTATCTGACGGACTTGCACTCGTCACAGCAGTCGAAGGGCGTGAAGTACCATAATCTGGTGCGGACATATCAGGTAACATTCTGTATGCATCCGGTCTTCCCGGCTTGGCCGGAGTTCGTGAACAGTATCTCGCTGCGGCGAACTACCGGGGAGCAGGTAAGCGACCAGATTAATATGGTGATTGTTGAGATGAGCAAGCTCCACGCTCTCTTAAAGAGGCCGGCGGAGAGTCTGACAATGCTTGAGATGTGGTCGGTGTTTTTCAGGTTTGCGCCCGACCCTGAGCACAGGGATTTTATTAACAAAATCATAGAGTTAAAGGAGGAAGTGGCAATGGCTACCGAATTATTGATGGAAATAAGCCAAGACGAGCACGAGCGCGCCCGTAACAGAAGCCGGCGAATGGCCGAGCACGACAGGTATTCCGATATAGCTACCGCTGTTGACAGAGGGCGGGCGGAAGTACTTGCCCTCGTCAAAAAGGGCGTTTCCCCAGACGAAATCTTAAAAAGATTCGATTCTCTGTGAACAAGGAGTACGATGGCTACCGAATTATTGATGGAAATAAGCCAAGACGAGTACGCTTGTAACCGCCGCCCCCTGCCGCAAAAAAGTTTTTAATTTTCTTGCTTTTCGCCCAAAAATGTATTATTTTACTCTAAATTGACTATTTTAATACCAAAAACAACGCCCGCCCGGCTGCCGGACCTTAAAATCTGGGCCAAGCGGGGGAAAATACAGGGGATGCGGCTTATGGTACCGGGGCCGAACACTTTGAATTACGAGTACAACGTACGCGAAGGCCGCTCCGCCCAACGCGCCGTGGCTTGCCACGCCCGCGCCGAGATTGGGCTAAGTAAAATAGCGCGCGTTTCGTACCCCCCCCCCCCCCCCCTGCATTTATTATATAATTTATTATTATCTTGGCTTAAACCAACTAAACAATCACACAACTCTCTCACACATCTCACCCAAACCAACGCCATTGGCCAACAACTATCCCGTTGCGCCGATGGCGGTATTTGTGCTTTCGTCAATTTTTTATTTCACTATAAACCAAAGGAGTTTGCATTATGAGTACATCAGTTAGCGGTAGACGTACAGGTCATAGGGTACGTGTTGTTTTTGGCGCAGTAGCGGCGGTGGTGCTGTTGTCGGTTTCGGCGGTTAATGCGCAAAAGGGCAGTTTTACCGATCCGCGGGATGGCAAGAAGTACCGCACGGTAAGAATAGGCAATTTAACATGGATGGCAAAGAATCTTAATTACGCAACGCCCAGCGGCAGTTTTTGTTATGACGATGACTTATCCAATTGCGCGAAATACGGCAGGCTGTACGATTGGAAAACGGCGATGAAGGCATGTCCGGCGGGGTGGCGTTTGCCTGGTAACGCGGAGTGGAACGATTTGGTTAAAGCCGCTGGTGGTAATGTTGCCGGTAAAAAACTTAAAGCGCGTTCGCCGGCCTGGAACGGAACGGACGATTTCGGCTTTTCGGCTCTGCCGGGCGGCGGCCGCTTCACCGGTGGCAACTTCGACGACGCCGGCAGCATCGGCCACTGGTGGAGTGCCACGGAGGACGAGGACGGGAGCGACGACGCGTTGGGCCAGCTCATGCACTCGAGCGACGGCAGCGTGATCGAGTTCGGCAACGGCAAGGGCGACGGCTATTCCGTGCTCTGCGTCCAAGACTGAAGCGGCATAGCGCAGCTAAGCCGTAGCCGATTTTTTTAGGGGCTTTCTCCGAGCGAGAAAGTCCCAAAAAGCCAAAAAAGGTACCGTCGGCCACAGGCGAAAGTAACAAAAACAGGAAAATGGTACCGCCGGGGCTTCCCGAAACCCACAATCCGCAGGAAAATGGGCTTTCGGGCGCCCCGGCGTCTTAAATCACGGCGAAAAGGGCCTTTCGGGCCCCCACGACCCCCTCTCCGCCGTCCGTTTGGGGCTATCGGGAAGCTCCGGCGGTCATAATTTCCCCGGAACCACAAAAAAGGAGAGGCAAGATGGCAGTAAAGTTCAAGAAGATCGACAAATCGAAGCTGCGCAACGACGCGCACTTCCAGTTCCACACCGAGTTCCGCGACGCGGTGGTGCGTAACGGCTCGGTGCGCACGGTGCCGCAGGTATCGCCGCTGTGGGCGAAGTATTTGGCGGCCTACACGCGGGAGGATGAGGGCATAAAGCGCATCCGCAAGAGCGCGCTCACCGAGCGTATCCTAACGGCAGACCGCTTGCGCGACGACGCCTTTTCGGGCATGGCCGAGCAGGTAAACGCGCACCTGAAGCACTTCAGCGCGTCTAAGCGTTCCGCCGCGGAGCGTTTGAAGATACTGTTTGCCACCTACGGCAACGTGGCGGCAAAGTCTTTGAGCGAGGAGACGTCGGCGATATACAATCTCCTGCAAGACCTAAACGGCGACAAGTATCTGTCTGACACCGAATCTGCGGGCTTGCTTGACTGGGCGGTTGAGTTAGGCAGGCTGAACAAGGCGTTCGACGCGCTGATAAAGGAGCGCGACGCCGAGACAGCGGAGGGCAAGCAGGAGTTCACGCTAAAGGCGGTGCGCGCGGAGCTCGACGGTATTTACGACAATATCGTGGATATAGGCGAGGCGCACATCTTGCTGTCTACAGACAGCGCGGCCGCGTTTAAGGCGCTTGCGGACGCGTTTAATCCGGTGGTAGACCGGTACATCCGCCTGCTGAACTCGCGCAGGGGCCGCCGCGGCGCGGGTGCGGGTGATGAGGCTGGTGAGGTTGGTGAGGAAGAAGCTGCCGGCGAGGAGTCATAGCAGTACTGCGCGCCTTGTTTGGCGATGCTGTGATTGAGCAGTTGGTAAATCCCCGTATAACGGCCCGCGTAATTTGGGAATTCTCAACGGATAGTTTAGGAATTTCAAAAAACAGCTAATTTTCACCCACATTGATCCCGCGTTATCCCTCCTTTAGACGCCCATTTATGGCCCCTCGAACTCCAGTTTCATATGCGGTGGATTCAGGTCATTGAGAAGTTCGATCAGATCAGCTCCCGGAGACCTGTTGGTTGTCTTGACTGTCCAGTTCCACATTAGCGCCGCGGCGAACACCGGATCACCCGCGGCGCTGATGCCGGCGCGGAACATTCGGTACTCTTCGCCGCCCTCAGTTATGACTACCTCGTACCCCAATGTATTGCACAGCGACTCGAAGTGGCTTTTAGCCAGATTGCCTACATAGACGTATTGGGCAAGCAAAACCGCGCGCCGCTCATCGATGCCGGCGCCGGCCCTTATACCCAATCCGTACTCACGCTCCCATTGTTCGAGCAATGCCTCGGTCGTGGACGGGAACCACTCGCGCAAGGTAGACGTTATTGTCGCGGCTTCGGAATCCAGCAATGCCCCCTCTATCTCCATATCACGGTCAGATATGTCGCCAAGGGCGATCGGGATAAGTTTTTTTAGCGCATCAGCGTGCATCATACTTACACCTCCGGCAATAGCAGGATTGTAATATTAACAAATTTACCATATTTACCTGCCGAAGGATCCCAAACAGGTACTATATCCGCGGGTGGGTATACTACCTCGGCGGCAGCAGCCCCGTAATCGTGCATGATTGACGTGATAATCGAGCGCTGTATTGTTGCACCGAGCGGCAGATTGGCAATATAGGCCCTTATGGCCGCCACAGAGGCCGCCTGGGCCCAATGAATCCCTGCCCCACGAATATGTATAGTGGCATCCTGCGGAGTAATACCTGCTACCCTTACTCCCCACGAAAAACCGGCTCCAATCGGACGGAGATTTTGGATCTTTTGATAGACCTTATTGAGTATTTCCGGGGACGCCTCCGTCCTATCCGCTGAACTCACTACAACGATGTCAAAGGTGCCCTCGCCGCGCGCCAAAGGGACTACCCGCGCGTCTGTAATGCGCTCGTCATCATGTGACACGCTCCTTGCCCATGCTTCATAATCGTATCTATTGCCGCCAGCCATTTTACTCCGCTTTGCGGCGAGGACATCATCTTCTATCTGGGCGTCTGTGCGCGATGCGGTAAGTATACCGAATTCGGCGGCGTGAAGCTCCTTGTGGGCGCGATCTGCGCTTGTTACGAACATTTGGTCCATAACCCATTTCAACGCCTGACGGAGACCCCAGTGCATTGATGCGCTGCAAGAGGCTTTAACGAATAACACCGAACCCTCGGCAATGCTGTCCCCGCCGAACTGATTCCGATAGGCCGTCAGTATCTCGTTTAAGAGTTCGTTAAAATCTGTTTGAATAGCCATTTACACCACCTTGAAAAAGGTTTCATACGTAATTTCAGCCCCATCCCTGCGGACTACCTTAATATCCATATTCAAGAGCCCGCCGCGATATGCGGTTGCCGACACGCTAATATCGCGAACCATCCGCGATACCTTCATCCACTCAAGTGCCGCCCAGCCGTACCTTTGAGCGAGCGCTACATCACGGTCGGACAGCGTCTTTATTTCGTGGATGTGCGAACCGAAAGCAGGGTTCATGAACCACGAGCCACGACGAATGTACAGAGACAGCAGCACCGCATTCTGAACATCGTCGCCGGGATCGAGAGTCGCGTACGGGCGGCCATCCTCGTCAACTTCTATCGAAAAATCCATTTTTATACCCTTTAACAAAATTGATTAACGTTACACTATCTTTACTCTGTCCTTACCTGTCTCCACGATATGAGGCCCAGGTGTGCCCAGCGAAGCAAGGAAGTGACACATACAGTTTGCGGTAGTAAGTGCTGTTCCGGCCAGCGCCTCCCCTGTTGCTGGCCCAAACAATACCTTTTCAGCATTGACTACCGCCTTGGCGGCATTGACCGATACTTCACCCGCCGCCTCGATTGCAACCTTGCCGGCAGTACCGCCGGCTTTAACGAGAATATTTCCGCCAGCCTGCATGTGTACCACATTTCTAAACGCATCGTGGAGCGCGACCTCGCCATCATTTAACCCAATCTTATACCGCCGATCATCCGATGCGATCAGAAACACGTTCCCACCGCTGCGCAGTATTAAACATTCAGCCCCCTCAGGGGGACGTGACGACACTCCGTAATGTTGAAACATTTCACGGTTGATGAATTCCTCACTCGGCCGGCCACTCGCATCAAACCTTGCCGGCCCCCCCGATTTTGCCGGGCGTACCGCCTTGATCAATCCACGTATAATCGACATCATAGCACAAGCCCTGCCTCTCCCAGTGTTAATTCTGTAATTATGCCCTCCCGCGACAATTCAAACACGCGGCGGTAAATCAGCAATTTTTCGTGGATATCCAGCTCGTCATCATCTACCTGCACAAGTTCGTCTACCGCCCAGTTGTAAACGCCCTGGCTATGACCCTTCACACGATATTTGGCCATATCGCTTTTGGCCCGCCGCTGTTCGAGGATCATATTGGCGCGCTGGCGTACCGAGCCGCTGTCTTCCTCTATTGATTCAACCAGCGGCTTGTAATACGGCACACCTGCATCCTCAACGCTGGCGATGCTGTTGATTAGTGGAGGATCCTCACTGTCAATGCCTTGTTCCTGTGTTATTACCGTATATTTTGAATACCGTTCACTAAAATCCTGTGTTCGCTCGCCTTCTATTATGTACGCATTGGCCTCTCCGGTACGGCGTGTGATATTCGTAACGACCGCACCCCGGCCAGCCGGCTTACGGAAATGCAGAGCACCGTTTGCCGCCGCGTAGAATACAACTCCGCGGCTGGCGGCGGCGCCGCGCAGTACATCAAAAATTTTGTCTCCGGGGGCCGGCTGCAGATAGGGCTTGAGGGAATCGCGCCGTCGGGCGGCCTCGTCGGTGGTTATCTTAAGGCGGTTAATAAACGGTATCGTTCGCAGCAGCCGCTCAGCCGCGCGCGCGAGGTTAGTATTACTTATCGTTCGATAATCTTCACAGTAAGAATCAACAACGAGGCCCATTAAATCACGTCCGGATACAGCAATCGCACGACCCTTATCACTATACTTTTTAACTACCCTGTCAATTATGCCCGTCAATTCCAAAAAGCCGTTGATATACACCTGTGCCCTCATGCCGACTTTGACAGGTACAACCGAATCAGGATATAGCTCAAACTCAAATATCCCCGCGGCAGCGTACAAATCGTGCTCGATGCGATACTTCCTGAAATTAGCGTATCTGTGGTTGCCGATTACGATCTCAGCCGTGTCGCTCATACAGCCTCGCCTGCCCGGATACAAAGTTCGGGTTCCGAAAGTTATTGATGGTGACAATGCGGTCGGCATACGCATAAGGCAGGCCGTATTTCAGGCATAGCAGATGGAGCGGCATATCATCCTCCACCTCGACATTGATAATCCGGTCCCGGAGTACCTTAACGGCATTGATGTATCGTGTCAGCTCGTCAGCCTGCCCAGCCAAGACGAATACGGCCGGTGTACAGCCCATAGCGCGGGCGGCGGTCATGCCGTCTTGTATCACCTCGCGGATACGAGCCAAAGATTCGTCGAGCTCGTTGGCGGCTAACACTTGCGGTGCCGCAGGGGTACGGAGCATTGTACCGTCCGGCCGCCACACTTGCGCGTTTTCGATCCGGCGCAAAACAGCCTTTTCGCGTTCATCCGCCGCAAATATACGTCCTGTGATCAGCGCGCCGATACTGGCTGCCGCGACCATTATGTTATCCCGCAGCAATGGTACGGACGCGGCGAGCCGGCCTATGTTTGACCGGAGTGACGACACGAACATGATCGGCGCAGTGCCGGCATTATTCGCCGCCATCGCCGCGCGTTCTACGGCGGCCGCCACAGCGCCTATTACTACGCCTGGCAGGCTGAGGCCATAGTTAAACATTCCTACCACTGATTCAGCCGGGTTGGTTATGTCGGCCAGCATACCGCGCAGACCGGTTATTGACTGGTCAAGACGCGCGAGGAACGCCCGCGCCGAAACCGTCCGCGCGGGTACCTGCCCGCCGAGAGGCTGGTTTGGATTCACCTCAGTTGATGTATCCAATCCAGCAGCTCCATACTCCGCCGCCGCAGCATCCATCATCGCTTTAGCCGTTTTCTCGAAGCCCTCCTCAAGGTTTGCTTCGAGCGGAGGGTTGAACGCCGGCATGATATCGCGGTTGCTGTCCTCAATGAATTCAAAGCTAATCTCCGCACACTGCCGACGGCGATCATGGAGCGCTTTTAGAGATTTGATACGGCCATTGATGGTACCCAGTTCAGGGTGGACAAACGTATTAATCTGATTGAGTTTTGTGTGCTCTATAAAATACTCGGCGTGCTCATAATTTTGCCCGCGCCAGATGGTGCGAACTTGAAATCGCCGCGCTTTAACACCCATATCGTCAAGTATCGCTCCGTCGGCGAACGGAATCTCATACTCGACAATCGCCTTTTCAATGACTGTGTCAGTGGGTGAAAGTAATTTAAGCTCAAAACCATCAAGCATTGGCTTATATTTCATTTGAACGTTCCCCGGTTGAGGGTAGCGCTGATGTTAGTGTCAGGATCGTCCGATTGCGCTATAACACGATCACCGGCGATGCCCACGCTGAGGTTGATGATGTTGTTGTTTTTTACCTCAGCTGCGGGCGTGTTCGCTTCTTGCCGCCCCCATCCGCGCCCTTCAGACCTGTTATTGGCGATAAGCTCTTGTAAATGTTGTTCTCTAACATCTGCTGATACGCCTGCGAAACGCGAGCTATATTCATCTAATAGCGCATTTTGATACTGCGGGCCGTAACGGCCCTTAACGCCCGAAAAATATTTTTTGGACAGCGCGGCCTTAACCTTGCCGTCCTTAATGTTGCTCACCTGTCCCGCTCTGGTCAACCCTCCACCCAATACCTCCGCAGCGGTACCTGCTGCGCCAACCCCTTTGGCGACAAAAGTAACACCGGCCGCGATATGGCCCAGCGCCTCTGCAGTTGCCGTGAGATTGTTGCGAAACTCAGCCATTTTTTCGGGATTGCTCGTAAGTGCGTTCAGTTCCTGCGTAAGATTAGCTATAATTGGTGAGAGCGCAGCACCTGCGAACTCCTTGCCGGCAGCGGCCAGCATATTAAGTTGATACTTAGCCTCACCCTGCTTACGCGCAAACGCATCGGTTACGTGGGTGGCACGTTCACCGCTGCGGATAACATCATCGAATACTTTTAGGCCGGCATCATCTTGAAATGGCAAAAACGCCTTGCTGAAATTCCGCCCGAACATACGAGTTAAATCCCTTGCGCCCAGCCGTCCAAGACGTTGGGCAAATGCCCTATAGTCCTTTATCGCGCCATCAGAATCAAACATATCTCGACCAATCTTACGTTGGTAAGCGCGCGGCTTCTCGTTGATTCTGCCTATAATCTGATCAATGGCGTTCGCGGCGCCTTCAACCCCGCCAAATGTTGGCGCTATCGTCTTGATAAGGGCGTTGTACTCCGCAAAATTATCCTTCGTAAGCCCAAGTACCCGCACCGACCTCGCAAACCTGTCCATAGACATATTGTGCGTCCCCATCGCCGCCATGATATTATACAGCTTCGCGGCCTCCTCAGCTGACGCGCCCATATCGCGCCGAAACGCTCCGAATGCCTGTGCGGTGCCCATCACATCCGCCGACATAGCAGTAGACGCCCGCCCGACGCTCTCCATAGCCGCTTCCGCGAAAGCCGTATCTCCCGTAACATTGGCCATCTCTCTGACCGCGCTAACAAGCGCTTCGCGGCTTTGCCCGGTTGTATAGGCTGTCGACTGGATTGATGCATCAAGCTTCATCATATCCTCAGTACTCAAGCCTGCGGATATGCCCAATGTAGATATGGAATCCTGATACTGCATGAGGTCGCGGGCGGCCATCATAACACCTGCTGTCCCGCCGATCAGCGCCAGCGGGTTGGCGAGTTTGCCGAATGCGCCGGTGATGCGCTTGCCGACTCCGGCGAACATACCGCCAACCTTGCCGGAGAACGTTTTCACCTTGCGCTCGGACCTGCCGAGTTCAGCGCCGAGCAGTTTGCCGTCGCCGGATATAACAAGCGATAATGTCTCAGTCCTCATCGACATCTATGGCCACCAGTTCTTCTTTGGCTTTGAAGGCGTTACTCCCCGCAGCTGTCTCGGGCCGCAGGGCCATCTCCATTATTGCGATGTAGGCCCACTGCCCGTCTGTAAGCTCGGCGGCGCAGACGCCAAAGAGAGCGCGAGCCTTTTCAGCGTGGACGTACTTAAAGAGTTCAAGGCCGTAGCCGCCGGATTTTTTTTTACCGCCTCCACGAGCGTGTCGAAGTCAGCGTCCGACATGCTGTAAAGCGATGGGTTGAGATCAGCGTCCAACTCGTTGTAGCGATCTATCAGCCACTCCTTAACATCAACCGTGAGCAACTTACGAAAGTCGGTAATTGTCGGAGCCAGCGGATTCCCATCAAGACCACGGCAGGCGCGGTAGAGCTGCTGAACAGCCTTTTCCGCCTCGTATGCCTTGATGTTCGCCATAGACACCTCAATATCCGCGGCTTTGAATATCGTGTCCGCAGCCAGTGATGCGTCGAGAATATCCTGATTCGTCAGGACATTGATACGGACCGTTACGTCCTCAGCCCCGGGGAACTGAACATCTATGTGGCCGCGCCGGCCAGCCTTGATTTTTTGAAGGAGGTTCATTAGTCGATATCCATTCTGGCGGCGATGAACTCCAGCGGGATTACTGCTTCCTGCGCGCCGTCCATAGTCGCCTCTCCCTGTGACAGGCAATCGACCCCGCTGTATGTAACGCGCTTGCCGCCGTCGAGTTCAATGATAAACGTGTCGTCAACCACGTCTGACCAGTCGAGTTTGGCCCCTGTTTTAGGTATGGCGTAGTCGATAGAAAACTTGTACGGCGAAACCGTATCAACCGTACCGGTACCGTCCATAAGCTCGACTTCTGTCCGATGCGTTTTTTCGCCCATTTTGAAAGACTTCATGTCTTCCAGTTTTGTGCCGTTCCTCAAAACGGTATTGCGCGAAACGTACTTTTTAGCCATGCTAACCCCTTTTCAAAATGGCGACGAGTTCGTCACAGTGTTGACGTTATAGTGATATTATTAGCCAATATGTGCAGCGCATCCACAATATCAATCGGGATGATGCTGTCTACCCGCCCCGGAACGTTACGATTGCGAACGGATACAAACTGATCCGCGAACGCATTGACGCTGTTCAGACCGCCCATCGCCTCAATCCGACGGCAGACATCAAGATTGGTCGACCGCACATCGGCCGGAGTAACCACGTTGGGCGGTTCGCCGGCAACGTGGTTATCGCGCAGCACTTTGTTCTGAAAGTCGGTCAGGTGGCGTACCCGAACCGCCTCTCGGACATAGTCGGCCGTTGCGATCTTGAGGGTATCGAGGAACGTGTCGTCCTCAGCCCCGGCATCATTCTTGACGTAGGTCGATATCGCCCTGACGCACCTGACGCGGTCACCCGCGCCAACCTCGAATGGCGTGACGCCGCTCCACAGCAGGATATTGTTGATCTCGTTCCAGTTCCATCTGTCGGTAACGGGCGGTGAGTCGCACCCAACGAGTCCAATGTTATTTACCGCAAGCCAGGGCATTGGCTCTGCGGCAAGCATGGCGGCAAACGCTGCGGCGTTTTCGAACGGCGCGCGCTTGGCTCCGGTTATCCCGCCGACACATATACGCTTGTCGTTGATACCCTTCGCGAGAGTGGCCATATCCGCGATGTTTCCGTCCACAAACATGAAGCCGCGGCCACCCCGCTGATTAACCTCGTTCGAGACCTCATTGAGATACTCCGACAGCGCGATCGCCGCTGCCGCTGTCGCCCACGCAAGTGCGACAATATGGAAACGCTGGCCGGATACCTTGTCAAAAGTATCCGTGAGGTCGGGGTCTCCGGCGCCGCCGGTATACGCGGTAGTAGCCGCCTCAATGCCGGGCACGTCGCAATCCACAGCCGGCTTGCCTTTTTGCCCGAGGAAGTTTCCGGTCGTACCCTTGTTCTTCGCGGTCAGCGTAATCACCGCGCCGTTGGCGTAAGCGGTAACGGGCAGGTCAGGCCGCGCGTTGACCTGATCAGCCAAATCGGACGCTATTTTGACAGGCGTACCGCCAGCAAGCCCGTCAACAAATCTGTCGACACGTACGGGTATGCGGTCGGTACCGACCCACAGCGTAACCTGTCCGGTAGCATCAGCTGACCCGGTAAACGTGATGGCGGCTGAGGCCCCTACGCCTGTTGAGGCATCGTCAACTGCGCAGCCGGTCAGCGACAGGCTGCCATACTGCCGGAACGCCGCCCACGCCATACGGTGCATGATTGACCCGGCGCCCCAGAACTCAGCTGCCTGTGCCGGCGACGTTACTTGCGCCGGAACGCCTGCGGCAACCGTGCCGTCGGCTAAACGCGGCGCTATGATAAGCATATCTTGCCGCATCGACGGCAGGCCGCCCATGGCACCAACGGTGATCTCGTTGTACGAGCCGGGCCTTCTGATTGATTCCGATATCATTATTTATTCTCCTTTGCGGCAAAGACTTTCTTATTTGATGCTGTCGTCGGCTTTACGTCTTCGGCGTTGACAGCGAGCAACAGCGACCCGTCCGCGATACGCCGGCGATAGTACGGTGTTAGGGGTACGTCCACGCCAACGGTATCGTTGACCGGCACAGCCTTCGGGTCTTCCTGCGGGCACATACAGCCCGGTTTAGCCATCACTTTCACGTGTATCATCCACACCCTCCTTATTTTCATCAGATTCATCTAACGTGAAGAGGATTTTCCCAGTTGACATGGCCTCTCCACCTAACGCTATTTCCTGTTTGCCGAGGTTTTCGCCCCTATACGTGTACTCGTTGACGGTCATCAGCAATTTTTCCAGCGTTTCATCGTCGCTTAGATCCAGTTTAAACGCCGTTTTAAAGTCTATTTTATAGAGCCTGAAACCTAAGGCCGGCCCATCGGCAGTAAATACTTCCGTCATAGGCCCGGCGGGTTCAAGCGGCTCGATGTCAAGATTAAAATCCTCGCGCACCAAAGCCGCCGCTACTGCAAGGGTTAGGGGGTAGGCGCTGTCATGCCGAGCTTTTGGCTGTACGCCCTTGACCACGATGTATACAGATATTACCGGCTGCAGCTCGTAGTACGACACGATCCACTCAAAGCCGATCCGCTCTGTCGTGACAGCGATTGCCGGCGGCGCGACTGTGTTTGATAACCCCTTACCCACATCAAAGGCGCTTACCGGAACCTTTGCCTTTTTAAAAACGGTTTCAAGATGGTCAAGCATCACCTTTTCGATTTTATTGATAAGATCGTGCATCGCTACATCCTCGACAGCAAAGATTGGCTAAAAGTCGGCTCCGGCGCCGTTATCAGCGCAGAGGCCGGGGTTGGCCGCCTCAATTCCGGCACAGACGCTTTCTCGGACTGAATGTCCTTGAGCATCGCCATATACCGGCTGCGGCGATCCTTTATCCCTTCCGGCACGTCCAATTCCCTCCGGCGGTCGTACAGGCAGCACAGCGCAAGGTTCGACGCTATCTCCACGATCTGAGGCGGGAAAGGTCTATGCAACGGCAGTATATAACGTCCCCCGATATACGAATCGACGACAGCTTGCGCGCTGGCGCAGGCGGACTGAATGTTCCGGTACGCCGCGTTGGGCGGACGGGACATGAAGTCGCCATTGTTATCATCGTCGGTCAGCTGCAACAACACCTCCCGCGTTTGGAGCGGGAGGATTGTTTTGAGGGACGCATACATCTGCACTCGAGCCATACAGGCGTTCTCCTTAGGCCGCGGCGTTCTGTATGAAGTAGCCGAGGTCGTTGGCCGTGATCAGCTCGCGGACGCGCATGCCCACGCGGATCCTCGTGCCGCCCTCCAGCCCGATCTTGGAATCAAAACCGGATGTGACGAACCGCTCGCCGAACTGCGCGGTAACACCAAACGACACTTTCCCGTTCACGTCGGGCATCGCGTTCTGATAAATCAGCGCGATATGATTCCCCCAAATGCGTTTCTGGGCCATCTCCTGTCCCTTAGCCTCGGTATTTACCCAGCCGCTGCCGACGAGTATCTTATCGAGCTCGAACAGTTCCGCCACCTGCTGCCGCGACGCTGTACCGCTGTCGCCGGCGTTGCCGTGCGCGGCCTTGACAATCTTGGGGTTCGTGCGGAGTGCCGTCCACGCGCCGTGGCCTATGACCATTATGTTCGGACGCATAATGCAGGCGTCAAGCGCGCTCAGGACGACCTTAATCGGATCGCTGTCAGGGTTAGTGAACTGATTCGCTCCGGCCAGCGTAATCTTGTTCTTGGCGCCATAGCTGGCGGCGTTAAACACGAGATTCGCGGTGCGGACCTCACGGCCGAGCAGTACCAAATCCGTGGTTGACACCGTTGCTCTGGCGACAGGGTCGTAACCTTCCGGCGCGTTGTCGATGTCATCCTTGGGAATTGCCTCCTCAAGGCCGTGCCCTTCGGTGGAACCATCTTTTTCGGTGTACCCGAATTCAACCTCGCTGACAAGGCCCTTGCGCCCGACTAACGTATCGGGTACCGTGAAGCTGTCCTTTGCCTCAAAGACGCGGTACTTGAAATTCTGCTTCCCGACAGGCACAAGCGGCAGCACCTCGTCCGCGATCAGCTTTTCGTTCCTGTACGCCACCGCAATGGCGGTAAGCACAGGATCGACGGGAAACGGCGCGACCGCCGCGCCGGAAAATTCAACTTTCTTTTCAGTAGACATAGCCTTAATCCTTTCTGTGTTATGACGCCGCCGTGAGGGGCCTCAGAAAAACGTTAATGATGTCGCCAGCGACGCCGGCCCGCTCCGCGCGGCCAATGCTCTCGCCGGCGCCGGTGAGCGTAACGCCGAAGCCGCTGCCGTCGGAAGTGATCTCGTCGCCCAGCGCAACCGTACCGCCGAGCCTGACCTCGGCAATGCCAATGCGGTGGACATCGGCTACGCCGCCCTCGGCGGCGCCAACAAGACCGGTTACGCCGACAAGTTTGTCCGTTGTGGCCATGGCCGGCGTAACGCTTCCGGCAACGCTTCCGCCCGCCCAGGCCACAATCTGGTTAGGCGAGACCTCTGCCGCCGCCCTGTACCCCTTGGTAAAAATCGGATTCATAGCATCTATCTCCTATGGTTAATTGTTAAGTACATGTTTAACGGCATCAATGGCGCTAACCGCCACGCCCTTTGCCGCCATTTCATTGATATAGGCCCCCGCCCGCTTGCCAATCTCTGAACCATCGGTGGAAGGTGTCACCGCAACAGAGGCCGCAAACTGAGGCGGGGGTGTTATTTCTCCGGGCCGCGGGATCTTGCACGGCCTGCTCATTATGTCGTTTTTGTAGATGTCGAGCGCTTTGGGGTATTTTACTGGATCGGACGAGAACTCCGCACCGCCCTGCATGAACATCGCTTCCATGTCCTCAAGCCTGCGCGGCTTCTCGCCCGGCACGATCCTTCCCTCGCTGATGGCTGTTTCGAGAAAGGCGGAGAAGTCTGCGGTACGCTTATCGTATTCGAGCACGACAATCCTGTCCTCAAGCGCTTTCTTCTCGTCAATCAGCTTCTGGGCCGTCGCGGTGAACTCTGACAGGGCTTTCTGCGCGGCCTCGTACTTGGGCAGCAGCTCGTTGTACTTGTCCTCATAATTATTACTGGCCGCAACGGCGGGAGGTTCACCCTCAGCAGGCGTATTTTCGACAGCCGGCTTTAAAGCGCTGAATTCCGCCTCGCGCTCCTCTTCAAGCACCGGCAGATTCTCCTTGAAGCTGTTTATCCGATGCTCCGGTATCAGCGCGTCCGCCGCTTCCACGCTGCTGCGCTCGATGATGTAGTTCTTTATGGCGCGGAACATCTCGCCGATGTCTTGCATCCTGTCTATTACCCACCAATCCGGCGCGTACGCAAACTCGGCAAGGCTCTGGGCGGCCGATTCGGTTACATCAATCAGCACACGCTCTTTAGGGTCAAGCGCGCAAAACTCCGCGATGGGTTTTAATCCATCTATGGCCGGGCTCTGCGCCGAGAGCATCGCGACGTGGTCTAACCGCGACAAATCCCGCGTCAGTCCGGCGCTCACGCCGGGGAACCCGCCGCGGCGTACCAAAGCGGCGAACTCCGCGACCACCTTGCCCGGCCTGAACAGCAGCTGATCGCCGGCAATCTTGAGCGCCTCAACGATCCCGAACGACGGGGCTTTGTCCGTGTCGGGATGCCCCACCAGTATCGCCGGCGGGCGGCTTGCGTCGAAAGTCGATACAATCTTATTAAGAACCTCCTTCGTAATATTGTAAATCCCGCCGTGACGGTCCTTGAATGTACCCGTGCGCATAAGAGGCAAAAACTTCGACATATCTATCCCTTTCGCTAAACCGTGTTATTATTCCATCGCGGTGGCCAGCCGCCGATCAAGTGGCCCTACACGATAAAGATACCCCATCGGTATGCCCTTATTTTGCTGAACGGTTCAGAAGTTTTTTAGGGCGCAGTGGAGTTACATTTATTGATAGCGGGTTTATCCCGCTATCACTTTTAACAGGTCGCGGAAAGGCGGATGACGTGGATTTATCAGATGTAGCCACTTTAGTTAATGGGATCGGCACGATCCTCCCGGTGGGCATATCGGGCGCTATGGTGGTGTGTTTTGCGCTCTATATTAAGTGGCAGTCTCGCCGGCAGGACAAAGAGCGCGAGGAACACATGGTCAAGTGGGATTCGATGATAACGCTGCAAGAACGCGCCATGCAGAATCTGGTCAATATGCACAAGGAGGAGCAGGCGCGCACGATAGACTCCCATCAGCGTGAGATGAACAGGCATTACGCGCTGGCAGACCGGAACACCTCGGCGCTGGAATCACTCGCGCATCAGCTAACCATAATAACAAAGGATATGAAATGAATAGTGAGATCGCCGTACTGCGCGGCAGACTGGCCGTCGCCGTTGAGCTGGCGGGTGCAACAGAGACGGGCATAAACTGCGATATTGCCATTATCCGCGCCGGTGCAGATAAGTACGTTGATAAGGCGGAACTTAAAAGCGACCAGATTCTGGCCGCCGCGGTGCGCATCAAGGAGTCTGTGGCAAAGCTCCGCGAGCTGAAGGCCCTTATCACGTCCATCAAGATAGACTTGGGAGAAGAATGAAGCACGGCGAGGGCAAGGAGGAGGCGCGCGACCTGTACTGCTATCAGGGCGCAACGTTCGAGGAGATCGCCGAGCGCACGGGCCGGAGCGAAAAAACCATCCGCTCGTGGGCTTCTTCCGAGAACTGGAAGCAGACCCGCGACGAGGTTGTCAGCTCACACGCGACAACAAGGGAGAAGCTGCACACGCTTATAAACAAGGTTACCGACCGCATGATTAGAGATTGCGATGGCGAGACCGACCTGTCCCCGCAGTCTCTCCACGCTCTAACGAACCTTGTAAGCGCAGTGAAAAATTTGTACACGTACGAAAGCAAGGCCAAAAGCGAGGAGCCGGCGGTACCGGAGGAACAGGTATCCCCGGAAGACCTCGCAAAACGAGTCAAAGAAATTATGGGGGCGTAGGCAGGATTATGACCAAAAACGGCGCGGGCACGGAACACGAGATATACAATTACTTCCTGCTGTATCAACGGGAGTGGATTGATGACGAATCTCCCATAAAGGTGTGGGAGAAGTCGCGGCGTATCGGCGCTACGTATACGCAAGCCTACGAAGACGTGCGCGATATCGTTACGCGCAAGGAGTACACGCCTGGGCGACCTATAAAGCGCGTCTATTTTTCATCAAAAGACGAGGAGGCCGGCAAGGAGTATATCGAATATTGCCAGCGTTATGCGGAAGTGTTCAATGTTGTGGCGAAAGATATGGGCATACAGGTTATAGACGAAAAGAACGGCGTCAAGGCCAGCGTCCTCGAATTCGCGAACGGCGGGAAGATACTCGCGCTGTCGTCCGCGCCTACGGCGTTTAACTCCAAAGGCGGCAAAATCGTATGGGACGAGGCCGCGCTGCACAAAGACCAGCGCGCCATGTGGTCCGGCGCACAGCCCGCGGCGGGGGTTTGGGGATACCCAATACGCATACTGTCAACCCATAAAGGCAAGAGCACGCTCTTTTACCGATTTTGCGAGCGGATCCGCAAAGGCCAGTCCGACTGGTCGCTGCACCGCGTAACCATAGTGGACGCGGTCGGCGAGGGGCTTTGCGATAAAGTGTTCAACCGCAAAACGTCGGAGCAGGAGCGCAACGAGTATATCGAGCGGCTGCGCAGCTCCTGCCAGGACAGCGATATCTTCAACGAAGATTACATGGCCGAACCTATCGACGCCACGACCGCCTACATCACATACGAAATGATAGAGGCGTGCGAAAACGCGACCACGCTCCGCTCACTCGACGACCTGTCCATTACCACAAACGCGCTTTACGCGGGGTGGGACATAGGCCGCAAGCGCGATCTGTCGGTCATTTGGGTATTAGAGGACGTAGGCGCGTTCCTCGCCACGCGCGTTGTTAAGGAGTTCGACCGCACCGCGTTCAAAATACAGGAGGCGTACCTCGACCTCGTCATGCGCCTGCCGCATCTGCGGCGCATCTGCATAGACCAGACCGGTATCGGCCTGCCGCTTACCGAGGCCGCGCAGGAGCGCTACGGAAAATCCACGGTCGAGGGCGTTACGTTTACGAGCGGCAACAAGGAAGCGCTGGCCGTGGGTACGCGCAACGCGCTCGAAGACCGCCGTGTCATTCTACCGAATGACGCCGCAACGCGCGAGTCGATACACAGCATCAAGCGTATGGTCACGTCTGCCGGCAACATACGCTTCGACGCAGAGCGCACAGACGAAACCGGACACGCCGACCGCTTCTGGGCGCTCGCGCTCGCCATACACGCCAAAACGGGCGGCCCGTCAGGCCCGGCATGGGCTGAATCGCGCGGGGTCGTGCTGGACAGGTTTAACAGGTTTACGGACAATATTTCCATGGGGTATTATTAATGGGCGGATTAGACAAACTCAGTTGGTCTATAATAGTGTGTTTTATCGGCGTCTGGACCGCAATCTTATTAAAGAGGGATAAACTATGAACAGTATAGACTTCGCATCACGCAGCATGGCGCGCTATCTCACCCGCGAGATCGCCGCAGGCAACTTGCTCAATATGTGGGGGCGGCTCTACGCCAACCTGCCCAACCCCGACCCGGTGCTGCGCAAGCTGGGCCAGCCCATAACCGTACTCAACGAGATACGCCGCGAGAACCACGTGTCGAGCTGCGCCCAAAGCCGCGAAGCCGCCGTTACCAAAAAGCGCTGGGCCATAAGCCGCGACAACGCAACCGAACGCGCAGCCGAGACCGTGGAAGCGGCGTTCAAAAAACTGAACATCCGCAACATCACCCGCGAGATGTGCGAGGCGTGGGGATACGGCTATCAAATATCAGAAATAGTTTGGGAGCGGCAGGGCGATCTGCTGCTGCCCTGCCGCGTCTTCGGCCGCCCGCGGATATGGTTCGCGTTTGGCGCCGAACACGGCGAGCTGCGCCTGCGCTCCTCGGCAGGTGACATGCGGGGCGTGCCGGTCGATGACTACAAGTTCCTGCTGACGCAGCACCGCGCCAGCTGGGAGAACCCGTACGGCGAGGGCGCGTACAGCTCGTGTTTCTGGCCGGTCACGTTTAAAAAAGGCGGCCTGCGCTTCTGGGCGACATTCATCGAGAAGTTCGGAATGCCGCACGTAGTCGGCAAGCTGCCGAGGGGCGCGTCGAAAGACGACCGCAACGATCTGCTAAACAGTTTGGCGGGGATGGTGCAGGATGCCATTGCCGTTGTCCCCGACGACAGCAGCATCGACGCGACGCAGGTCAACGTAACCGGATCGTCCGACGCCTACAGCGACTTCGCGGCCTACCACGACGGCGAGATTTCCACCGCCATACTCGGACACAGCGCGGGGGCAACATCCACACCGGGCCGCCTCGGCGGCGACGACATGGCCGCCGCCGTCCGCGCCGACCTCGTCGAAGACGACCAGAAGATGGTCGAAGAAACAATGAACACCCTGATCGCCTACATACACGAACTCAACCCGTCCCTCGGCGTAGAGCGCCCCCGGTTCGAACTCTATGACGAAAAGGACATAGACAAACAACGCGCCGAACGCGATACGATGCTGATGAACACAGGCAAGGTCAGGCTCACGAAAAAATACTTCGTGGACAAGTACGACTTCGCGGAAGACGAGATAGAGATTATAGAACAGCCCGATCCGCTCGCGCCGCCGCAGTTCGCGGCGGCACCTGCCCGCCGCGCTCCGGCAACGACGCAGGCGGAATTCCAGCTGGCCGTTGACACGCTCGCCGGAGAGCTGCCGGACGAGACGATTCAAGCGCAGATTGAAGACGTTTTAAACCCCGCTTTAGAAGCCATTAACAGCGCCGAAAGTTTTGATGATGTTATAGCCGCGCTGCCCGGCCTGTACGGTGATATGGATACGGCGGAAATCCAAAAGACCGCCGAAAAGACAATGCTCCTTGGCGAAACGTGGGGCAGAATATCAAGCGGGGGGAGCGCACAATGAGCGACCCTAAGATACTCCTCGACGCCTTCAAGCAAAAACCCGCCGCCGCTATCGAATACATGAAGCGCAAGGGCTACGGGTTCTCGTGGAACTGGTACGATATGTGGAAAGACACTCACGCCAGGGCGTTTACCGTGGCGAAAGCCATGAAGGTCGATCTTTTGAGGGACATACGTAAAGCCGTCGAAAAGGCGCTGGAGACCGGGATGACCTTCCAGCAGTTTCAAAAGGAGATAAGGCCAAAGTTAAGCAGACACGGGTGGCTGGGTGATGTCGTTGATAAGAAGACGGGGGAAGTTGTAACAACCGTAGGCTCCCGGCGATTGAAAACCATCTACCGCACAAACCTGCAAACGGCGTACATGGCCGGGCGGTACAAGGGACAGATGGAAGCTGCGGAGGATTTGCCGTATCTGCAATACCTCGCGGTGATGGACGGCAAGACGAGAGACGGCCACCGCGCTATGCACGGGCGCATCTTTCGCGCGGACGATCCGATATGGAACGAGTTCTACCCGCCCAACGGCTGGGGGTGCAGGTGCCGTGTCCGCAGCCTGTCGGATAAACAGCTACAGCGGGCAGGCGTACAGCCGGAAAGCTCCGAGGGCCGGGTAGTCGAGCGGGAGGTCGTAGTCGGCAAGGGGGAGAACGCGCGGATTGAAAAAGTCAGCGGCGTAAATCTTGGGAACGGGAAAGTCATGTGGACAGGGCCGGGCTGGAACTACAACGCCGGGAAAGAGGCGTGGATGCCGAACTTGAGCGTATATCACCCGGATGACGCAAAGGCGTTTATACGCGACAGCTTCAGCGGGCCGGACTACAAGCGGTTCTTTGACGCAAAAGGGATGATCGGCGGGGCGATACCTATAGCGATTCTGCCCGACGATTACATGGAAGCCATAGGGGCTAAAACCCATACGGTACGACTGTCGGCTGAAACCTTGTGGAAGAACACGTCAAAGCACCCGGAGCTTTCGATGGCGGATTATCAGCAGACGCAGCTTCATTTGGAGCAGGCTGACGCGGCGGTTATTGTTGCTGATGGAAACGGAGCTGAAAACCTTGTGGTTTTTAACAGGGTCGGCGATGACAATTATAAAACGGTGTTTAAGACAGCTCGAACAAACAAGGGGGAGGTGTTTTTGTTGTCCATGCACCTGGTTACAGAAAATAACGTACGGAATGTTTTACAGAAAGCAGTACGGGTTATCAGGGGGAAAATATAATGGCTCCGTATGGGACCGCTGGTTCCCACATCTGGCACGCTGCCCTCGGCAAGCGGATTTTCCGAGTAACGGAGCCTATACATAATATACGCCACGGACGGCGAAAAAACAAGATAAATTTTGTACTTATATAATATAGAAGGTGGAAAGGGGCAGGGTATGGAATGGTATTGGATCGTGTTAATTACGGTTTTTGCGGTACACAGCGTTAATCTGATCTTGTGGACGGTATCGGGAGACTATGATTCTGACCGTGCCCACAAGATAGCTATGTCGTGCAGCGCATATTACATAACGCTTGCTATCGTCTGGCCGGTACATATCGCGGTGAAGGCTTGGTCTCGGCTCAAACGCAGAAAGGGGAGGTAGAACCATGCTAACCAAAAAACGGATTAGTGAGATTGAAGAGCGGCTATCCCGCAGTTACGGTATAAAATGCCCGGATTCGCTTATAACGACTGGCGCAATGGCTATCGTTCGGGCTGACGTCACCGACCTGCTGGAACACATCGCGGCGCAGAATGTACAACTGGAACATTTTAGAAAGATGCGGTATCATGCTTAAAATCTCAGTAGACGCCGCCCCCGTCCTGTCCCGGCTCAAGAAGCTGGCCGCCGCCGGTTCCGACCTCAGCGCTCCGCTGTCCGTCTGCGGCGAGATTCTCCTCTCTTCCGTCGAGGAGAACTTCCAGCGCGGCGGGCGTTACGGCTCTGCCGGCAGCTGGCGGGGCGGCGGCACGCGGTGGGCGGACCTCGCGGACAGCACGAAAGCGGCGCGGGCGAAGCGCGGCAAGTGGCCGGGGAGGATTTTGGATATGTCGCAGGGCGGCCTCGCCGCGAGCATTTCAAAGACCGTGCAGGGCAACGCCGTGACCGTCGGCACCAACAAGCGGTACGGTGCGATCCACCAGTTCGGCGGTCAGGCGGGACGCGGGCGCAAGGTAACGATCCCGGCGCGGCCTTTCTTAGTCGTGCAGGACGAGGACGTAGAGGATATGATGGATGTGCTCGACAGGTACATCGCCAAACAATAGCAGCGTAATGGGGAGGGGCGGATGCGTACACAAAAAATTTTAAGTAGTGGCGGTATCCGGGGCGGCTCGCATAGAGGCCCTTTAGGGCGCGTTTGCCCGCTCGCCGCCCAAACGGACGCCGGAAATTTCTTAAACGTTTTTAAATGGGTTTTAAATGGGGTGCGGCGGTGATCCAGCGCAAGCCCGGCACTTACTTCCGCGTTACCAGCGATCGTCGGCCGCCAAAGCGCCCGGACGACGGCTTTGATGTGACAGACGACGACTTCGACGTGATAGTCGAAACCGGCAACTCTGCGGTCATAGTCAGGGAGACCGGTTCGGCGGATGTGGTGATAATCGAAAAGGGGCAGCCTGTCGTCCCCAAACGCCACTGGTACATGGACAGCGGCCCTACAGAATATTTTGTGGGCTCGGCGCTGGAACTCGCCGAGGTGGCGCAGATCATAAACGGGGAGTTCGTGTACGATGCCGAGGTGGTGGGCGTGGACACGTTTGAGGGTAAGAAGATAACACTGACCGCCGACATCGACCTATCGGGCTTTTCTGGAGGGCGTGGCTGGGTGCCGGCGGGCAATGGGGGGTGGCATGAGGTGCCGGGTGAAGATGTGGAAATGACCCACACGCTGCACCGCTTTAATATGGCAACGGGATTGCCGGTAGTACCCTCGGCGAATACCCTGATTAACGCGCCGAACGATGTGTGGGTGGGCTGGCAGTACATGCTGCAGTTCCGCGATGACGGCAAGGTATCGCTTTACGTCGCATGGTGGAATGCTGAGCTCGAACAGCCGGAGTTCTTTGAGGTGGACGTTTTGGAATACAGCGCCGATAGCGGCAGATTGCGCATCCCTGATGTGGGATTCGACTGGCCGTATCGGTTGGAGGACGGCAGTATAGTGATTACCCACGGCTGGATGCCTGGTGAACCTTCTTGGGTGCACTCAGCGTTTCGCGGCACGTTTGATGGGGCCGGGCACACCATACATGGCCTCACGATGCACGAAGACGGCGGTCATGATTGGTGGGATGCCGGTTACGGCTTGTTTGGGGTCGGCCATGATTGCACAATAAAGAATCTTATTATGGCCGGCGTGGATATTAAATTTGATGGACGACATAATACCGGCGGCATTATCGGACTTGCCGACGGGGGGAGTATGGTCGTTACGGATTGTCGTGTAAGTGGCCGGATTGATACCGTGAGCTCTAACATTGGCGGCATTATCGGGTATGCTTACAGCGAGAATACGGTTGTTACAAATTGTCGTGTTGACATCACGATTACTGGCGGCAGGGGCGTGGGTGGTATTATTGGCCAGTCAGAGAGCGAGAATACGGCAGTTACAAATTGTCGTGTCAACTTTGATGCTGTGGGCTACGTGGAGCGGCGCGTTGGCGGTATTATTGGAAACAGCCTCCATGGCGACAGGGTAACGGTTACGGACTGTCAGGTAAACATCCATGCTGATTTTTCTCAAGATACTGAGTTAGGCGGTATTGTAGGGAACGTGGAGGCTAATACATTTGAGCTTACAAATTGTCATGTTGACGGCAGTATTAATGCAACAACTCGCTCAGGTGGATTGGGAGGTGTAGTACTTGGCTATGACATAACAATCAGCCATTGCAGCTTCTCCGGTGATATAGTGGCTATCACTGGGTACGTTGGAGGATTGTTCGGGGAAATATACGCTGGGCTTGGTATAGTGCAAAGTTGTCTTGTGACGTGCAACCACACTTTTCATAATTTGGATATTTCTTATGTCGGCGGCATTGCCGGGTGGGTGCATGGTGATGACATTACAATTACCGACTGCGCGGTGGACTGGAGTATTAACACAGATGCCGGTGGGTGGGATATTGGTGGTATTGTTGGGAGGATAGCAACTTCGGGCACTGAGCGAATATTACGCTGTTATGTTATCGGGGCTGTTAATGGCCAGGTACGCCTCGGCGGTATTATTGGGGCTAACAGTAACCCCGCATCAACAATATCAGATTGCGTGGCCGCAGTGAATGTAAGTGCCGATTCGTTTTTTGACGGCTCTGGCGGAGTTGCCGGGGTGTATCGGGGCACTATAACCCGCTGTTACAGTATCGGTAGTGTTCATGGCTATTCCTCACGTAGTTATCTCGGTGGTATTGTGGGCGTATCCGAGGGCGGGACGGTTACTGATTGTGCCGCACTTAACCCTAGCGTATCAGCTACAATACATGAATTTCGCCCAACACGCCGAATTGGCCATAAAGGTGTTCAAGATGTGTCGGTGTTTAACACCAATGTGGCGTTTGCCGGCATGGCTGGCACGCATAATACTGACAAAGGCCCCGGCGGTGAAGATGGTGCCGACATCACAGCCGCTGAGGTCATGGCCGACCCAACAATTGGCGGGCGTTTTACACCCGAAAACGGCTGGACAGTAGAGCACGGCAAACTCCCCGGCCTCTTCGGAAAGCCGGTGGATATGCCGGGGCACATAACATTGACGTAAAGGATATATCCGGCGGGCACACACGGCACGCCGGTTTGTGTATAACTTAAAACTATTATCAAAACAAGGACCGGGGTAGGTATGATTAACGCAAAAGTATTAGTCGCGGATGTTATTAGGATAGAAGACTTGAAGGAAAACTTCAAAGATGACCACATTAAGCCCGGACAGTGGGCGCGCGCTGGCGACACTAACGAAATCGTCTGCCGCGACCTGAACGGGAAGTATCATTTTATAGGCGGCGCGGCAGTGCCAGGCATAGTGGAGGACTTGAAGGAGAACTTCAAAGATGACCGACTTGAGCCCGGCCACTGGGGGTGGGCGTTTGACACCAACGAAATTGCCCTCCGCTCTCTTGCCGGCGAGTACCACTTCTCATTAACCCTGAAATCGCGTGGACAGATAACAGGGGAGCGATATGTCGGCGATGCCAATACAGGCCCGTTTATTGTGCTGTCGAACCCGCCCGGCGGAGGAGCAGGCAATGATTTGATATCGTTGCACAACAGGGGGTATAATGTAGGCCATAGGCATTTGGGGCTTGCAGCGGGCGATGTGACCACATATGTGGCACAACCAGCAGGCAGTTTGGTTAGCAAGATGTCCGCAGCAGGTTTTGTCGCACAAAACCCGCAAAACAGATTTGCCAGCCTATCTCCCGGAGAGATTACGGTACAGAACCCACTTTCCACAACGCCGGGCAGGTGCATTTATACTGACGGGGCATGGACTTACTATATGCAGGACGTTACCGGAGCAGCGTTCACCGAGTGGGACTGGCGTATCGGGCTAAAACTTGACGGTCAGGGTAGCCGCCCGCACCTCGCCGTAGAATACTACAGCGGCGGTGGTGAGTGGATTAGGGGAAGCTGGTTTGTATGAGGATAATATGGATGCGCTTGACAGGCGCATCCGTAAACTATAACCAAAACCATTTTCACAGGAGTGTGCAGTATGAGAAAGTTTTTCAGGAAGCTTGGCAGTCGTAAGCTGTGGGTGACGATCGCCGGTATCATCACCGGCGTTGCCGCGGGCGAGCCGGTTTTGTCCACCGTCGTCTCGGCCGCTTACGTGGTCGCGCAGGGCATAGTAGATGCGTCCGGTAAGGGCGGGGAGGGGGCCGGCGATGCTGTGCAAGAATAACGGAGAGTGCGATAAGGTGAGGGCGGCGCTTGCGCCGCTCTTCACCCCCGTGAAGCAGACCAATAGCGCAGCTGCTACGGCAGCACCAGCTGCTACGCCCGCCCCGCCGCCCTTGCCTACAAAGCTGACGCCGATGAACCCGTGGCAGTTCCGGTTCACGTACATGGTCGGCCTGCTGATTGCGTTCGCGTATAACCGCGGTTACACGCTGACGTTCGGCAACGCCCGGACGGATAGGAGTTGCACCGTCTGCGGCGGCGGCAAGCGCAAGGCGTCAAGCTTGCACTTCGATGGGCTGGCAATCGACCTCAACTTGTTCAAAGATGGAAAGTATCTGCCTGCCACGGCTGATCACCGAGAACTCGGCGAGTATTGGGAATCTCTCGGCGGTTGCTGGGGCGGCAGATTCAACGATGGTAACCACTATTCACTTGCATACAACGGGAGGAAATAACCATGACCGGACTTGTCGGTAACATGAGGAGGTTTAAACATGCCTAAAACATTCTTTGAGCACGGAACGATCGTAACGGCGGAGTTCCTGAACCGCATCTTCAGGCATCTCGGCGGCCACCGCCACGACGGGAAAGACGAGGACGGCAGCGCCAATAAGATCAATCTGACGAACGCTGCAGAGGTTACCGGCCAGCTGCCGGCGGCGAATCAGGGTATGCACCGTCATACCGGCACACCGGGCCTCGGCGCAACTCAGGGGAAGATTACCCTGTCCGACGAGGTGCAGGGGATACTGCCTGCGGAGAACTACGGGCCGCACCGGCACGGCGAGGGGAATCAGGGGAAGGTTCGCCTCTCGACAGACGTAGATGGAGTGCTGCCGGTGTACAACCTCCCTTTCCACAGCCACTATACGGAACAGATGGTAGAGTCAGACAACCCCGCGTTCAACGGCAAGTACGCATCGTTTTTGAAGGTATTCACAGATGATGTCTCGCTGACGAGCCTGATCACGGTGTCCATCCCCAGACTTTCGGGGGTCACTGTGAACGCCGCTGGCCTAACTAGGGATTTCTTTCAGGAGGGTACTGTTCCGCTGGCTTTTCGGCCGACCGATGTGGTGGCGGTTCCGTTTTCTGTCACCGACGCCAGCGGTTACCTTGTGGCGACGGCAACATTTGGACTAAACGGTACATTAACTTTCCGATTCTCAGCGGCGGTATCCAACGTCACCATCCCCGCGTTCTCGTTCCAGTTCCGGCGTTCAGATCCAGCCTGATGATCCCCCAAAAACACCGTGACCTGCTCCGCAGGTCACGGCCCGCCTACTCCGTCACGCGGCTACCGACTGCTCCCGCATTCTCATAGAGGTCCTGAATTGCTCAGCGTCGGCGTGTTCTATAAATTCGACGGTTTTGTCATAGTTGGCTTTAACGACCTGCTTGATATCGTTGAGCGACACGTTGAAGAATTCACGCCTCGTGTTTACCCAGTTCAGCTTATTGCCCTCAAAAGCCCTGTGCAACGCCGCTTCAAGCGCGGGAGCGTCCTCGCAGAAGATCATGGCGTGGATGTCGAAATCAAACGGTACAGAGGCATCGCCGAGCTCGTCAACGCGCTCCTGCGGGTCGAGGCGGCGGGTCATACCTATCTTGTACACGTTTTCACCAAACGCGCCAATGTTCGAAATAACGTACACATAGCCGGCCCGCTGGTTTGCCGCCCGGTAGTCTACGTCCTTTATGGCCTTTTCAACGTCTTCGAGCTTCGCTTCAATCTCCTGCTTCTTGGCAAGTAGCGCGTCCCGCTCCGCCTCAGATGCGTTATCAATCTGAGCGTTTAATTTAAGAAGCGCGTTCTCGTAGTGGCTCTGCTCTTTTTCAGCCTTTTTACGCAGTTCCTCTATCTCCCGCTGGAGTTTGGCCTCTTCCCTCATTTGTTCCCGGATGGCCTTTTGATCCTCCTTCTCCTGTTGCTTTTTCTGCTGGTATTCCAGCGCCAGCCTCAGTTCGTCAATTTTGGCATTGTAGTATCTGTCAGTAATTTCCAATCTCATCATTTGACCAAGTTTCGATATCGCCTCGCGAGATGACGTGATCCGCTTCAGGCTCGCGTCAAAGTTACTGTATTTAACACGCGCTACGATTTCGTCACACTCACCGTTAAAGGCCCGCAAAAGGAGCTTTTGCATATCTTTTAACATCTTTTTGCCCTTAGCGGCGCTGCCGTCAACTGTCCAGTTCGCGTTCCCCGTAACTGCTAAATCGGTCTTTATTAGCTCTTTTTGCCGGGTTCTTATCCTCTCAAGCTCTGCTTTGTATGCTTCCGCATTTGAAAATTCGTATTTTGGCGTGTACAGACCGAATGACTGAAGAAGCACCTCTTCTTCCACAAGAATGAGTTCAGCACTTTTAACTTCGATAGTATCACGCAAATATTTTAATTTGCCGTCCTGATATGTAATGCTTGTTTGCTGGGCTACTTTCTTTTCCTCTAATTTTTTTATTTCTTCCCGTAAGACGTCTATCCTTTGCTGCTCCGGAGTTAATCGTGCCTTTAGGGCCTCAATAGTTGCCGTCAACTGCTCAATTTCCTTCTTCTCTTTCAGGCCAAACAAGGACATACGCACCCCCGATTTTCATTGTTATGGTTGATAAAATAGCTATTAAGTAGCTATAATAATCTAATATTTAGCGTTACAAATGTCCAATTTTTTCTTACGGTGGCACAGGGGACGGGCGGGGGAGGTTGGCACCTTTGGGGATAAAAATGTATAGTCGCGGAAAATGTGCCGAATTCGGCACATTTATTTTCCCTGCTTCTCTTCCAGTAACGAAATATACTTGTTCAGATGGTCTATTGTCTGGGTTAGGCGGCGGTTTTCGGCTTGGAGGTCGAAAATTATCTTTGGATAGCCATCTTCGGGTATATGAGTGGTTTCGCCTGTTATTTCATCTTTTGCCACGATTTCTTCCTTGGCCTTGAGATATTCCTTGTTGACCCTATCAAGGAACTCCTCTGAGGGGATTACCTTTCCCTCGCCAATCGCCCCAAGGAATGCTATTGGGACATTTAGGCGCTTGGTGGCATCATAGGGGTCTTTGAGCAATTTTATGGCGAATTTTACATCTTTCCGCATTCTGTCCGTTACCGTGCCACTTTGAAACCACGCCAAATTCACGTGGAAACGGGCGGCGAAGGCCGTTATGAACTCGATGGGGATTCGCTGGGTTTTCCCAGTCTCATATTTTGCATAAGTCTGTTGGGAAAGCCCGAAATCCACCGCAATATCGCCTTGGGGAAGGCTATAAATCTCACGAATTAAAGAAAAGTCGTTTTTTTTCATTTTTTCCTTGCTTTTTACAACAAAACAATGTAAATTTACTATATAGTGTTGTTAAATTACGTCGATACAGAGTAATCACTCTATAAGGAGCTCCTATGCTAAAGCGCAATTTTGCCATTGCACTAGCCTATTCCGGCCTAAAAGCGGCCGAGTGGGCCAGAGGCAACGGATTCTACCACTCCAATGTGATTCAAGTCCTTTCTGGCGAAGTCACCTCCGCACGGATCCTACATGCGGTGGAGGGCTTCACCAACGAACAACTTTCGGCTCTGGCAAAAGAGCTGGTTGGTGTTGCATAGATAATATAAGTATCGTGTCAAGGTTATTGCAAAATAAAGTGCATTGGCGGTGTAGTGCTGCCAAAAAACCATAAACGGAAGGGATTGGTGTGATGGTAAAGAGTAGAGATACGGGAGGGGCTACCGCCATTGGCCCACGCATCCTAAAGGCCATGCGCGAGGCAGGTATGACGCAGGCGGAGTTGGCAGCGGCCGTTGGAGTAGACCAATCCAGTGTATCGGGCTGGGGAGCAGGTAAGTACCCTAGGGCAAACAAACTCCCCCTTATTGCAAAGGTCCTCGGCGTTGACGTACAGAGTTTTTTCTCTGACCCGGATGAAGTTATCAGGGTTGAAGAGGATTGTTGTACAAACACCCCTGTTACACTGAGGAGTTTGCACTTTGAGGTGGTACAGGTGTCTAACTCTCCTTGGTACAGAGTGCGGTTTTTTAAAAATTTTGGGCGCGCAACAAAAGATGTGGAACGTCGCTTTGTACTTAAAAACCTTTCAGCTATTACCGTAGTACTGCGAGAAGCGTTAAAAGATATGAGCGCGGAGGTGAAACTATAAATGTACGTATTCCCAAACCAAGAGGAAATCGCCCAAGGAATCGTCAAGTATAAAGGCTTGATTAACCCAAATGACAAAGATGTTATTGCCCTGCTTGCGCGTGAGGTGGCAATGGGTAAAGTTGCGGAACGAGTACTTGAACTTTTAAACCATAAACCAGAGGAGGTAGTTTGTGAAAAGTAAAAGCGATGCTGTAGCTGTTGGAGTGCAGGGCGGTGATATTGTGACCGAAATCCCATTGGAAAACATTGTCCTTGGACAGCGGTTCCGTCAAAACTACGGTGACACCAAGGGGCTTGCGGACTCAATCGCCGAGACGGGTTTGCAGCACCCAATTACGGTCGTTGCGTCCACAGCTACCACGGGTAAGTATCTCCTTGTGGCAGGTGGGCGGAGGTATATGGCGTACAGAGACCATCTCAAAAGAGAGGCTATCCCTGCCATTATAAAGACACTTATTAACCCTAAGGCCGCAGAGATAGAGGAAAACAACCAGCGCAAGCCGTTCACGCCCCGTGAGATGTTGGCTATTGCCGAAGCGGTTATTGCGGATGTAGGGGAACGCCGGGGTGCTCCGCCAAAAAATGGTGGAGTGGACATCCCAAACCAAACCTACCCTATCCGCAAAGGTGAAAAAACGCGCGATTATGCTATACGGGTATCCGGCTTGGGTAGTCATGGTACTTATGAGAACGTTAAGGCTGTTTACAGCGATCAAACCATAGAAGCCGTCCAAAACGCTCTCGATGAGGCGGCAATCTCTATAAACTGCGCGTACGAGTTAAGCCTTCAACCTGCAAAAAAACAGCTCACCCTCCTCGACGGCATCCGTAGCGGTGACGCTGTCAACAAGAAGAAGCTCCGCAAGCAGGCCGAAGAGCGGCGCGAAGAAAAGCGGCTGACGAAAGCGGGTATTAATCCCAAGAAGACGAACAATCCCAAGGCCCCCGCTAATGACGAGGACTGCCACGGCGTAGTCTATGCCTCGCCCAACTTCTATAACTCGAAGGTCGAAACGCTCGCCGCGTTCCCGATACATAGCCACATATTGAACGAGTCGCTGGTTATGATTGAGGCTTTGAGCATCCACGCCCACAAAGCCTACGAGCTGGCGGCAGCGTGGAACCTCGTCCCTAAAGACGTGTTGGCGTTCTACCCACCCCGTACCAAGAAAAAGCCCGGCGGCTATACGGACACGGAGTCAAAGGTTGTCGTTATCTGCGGCTATGATGAAGAACCCAGCGTTTCTTTCAGCAAGGTGCGGCTGCCTTTTGTCCACAATGTCGAGGATATTGTTATGGGCCCCCGCGAGACTATTGCGCGGCACTTTCAGTATCAGGGCTGCACGCTGTTGGATGCTACCTTGTCTGAGAAAGAGGCTCACGGTCGGTGGATGAGTTGCCGCGCTCGTTATGGGTACTGTATTGAGTAGCTCTTAAACGCTTGTAAAAAGGGGGTTAAGAGTGGTGTGGGTAGCGCTTAAAGATGTCGCTGACAAGATGGGAGTAACCGCACAGGCTTTCCGTGATACGCACGGCAGGCCCGTGCGTTATCGCCCGTCCCCTGCCGGGGCGGAGGTATTATTGTCTACTCTCCCCGGCAACATCCAAAAGCGTTGCCACGCCATTGTCCCCCAAGAACCGGCGCAGGAAGAGTGTGCCCCGGTTTGTGAAGTGGAGCCTACAGCTGTTCAAGGCCCACCCATGGCAGCAAATACGCCGAGTGCGGGGTTAGATATGGAATTCCTCGAACTCTACAATAACGCCCCGCATTACAACAGGGTGCAGTTTGATACTTACTACCCGATTGTCTCCGATTACCAAAAACACAGGGGAACATTGACGCTTGCGGCGGTCGTTGAGCAATACAACCAAGAACATCCCGAAAAAACGATTACTGTTAAGACAGTATACGCGAAGCTCAAAAAGTTCCGCGAGGGTGGCAAAGCCGCCCTGCTCGGTGGCTATGGCAAAAATCGCGGCAAGACGACTGCCCCTGAGTCTATGTATGAAACCTATAAAGCCTGCATAGAAATGAACACCGGGGTCAGCAAGGCCAAAGCGTGGCAAGTTGCCGCAGGCTTGGAGATTGAGAACGGCAGTAGCTTGACGGGGCTTCCAAAGGTGGGTACGCTTGACCGTGCGTATAAAAACAGAACCCCCAACTCTGTGGCCGTTTTGGCAAGAGAGGGTTTTGCCGCATATAACAGAAAATGCGCCCCGTATATCAAAAGGGATGATAGCGGAGTGCTTGCCGGAGAGTATTGGATGGCCGACCATTTTCTGGCTGATACTCTCGTGATGGTTAATGGTTATAAAAAGCCCCAGCGCGCGTGGGTTACTGTTTGGGCAGACGTTAAGTCGCGGATGATACTTTCGGCTTTTGCTTATATTGGCGACCCTAACGCAGACGATATTTTTACCGCTATTTACGCGGCAATGTCAGAGTATGGAGCGCCCAGTAGTATTCTCGTGGATAATGGCAAAGACTTTCGCGCAAAAGACCTCACAGGGGGCCGGAAGGGCAGCAAGCGCCTTTCTATGGCTCATCAGTTGGGTATGAAGGTTCACTTTGCAATCCCGTACAACCCGCAAACAAAGCATATCGAGCGGATGTTTAGAACGCTTCACGCGAGTACATCCGTGTGGTTCAAAGGGTTTTGTGGTGGAAGCGTAGCTAAAAAGCCGGAGTGCCTTGAAAAAAATGTAGCGTCCGGCGCAATAGAGACTTTTGACGAATTTGTAAGGCGTCTTCAAGATTATGTTGTAAACGTCCAGCCAAAGATGCCGTTCACGTCGGGCCACCATAAGGGGCTGTCGCCGTCTCAGATTTGGAATGAAGAGTACCCTATTGCAAGAAAAGATGGTAAGGTGCGGGAGATACCTATAGACCAACTCGATAAACTCTGCTATCGAACATCCAAAGACCTCACTATGGCTCGCGGTGGAATTAGAGATAGTGATTTGCGCGGTACGTATATACCACTAACCATTCAACCGCCAGACCGCCGAAAGGTTTATCTTGAGCGCCTGCATAGCGCGTTAGACTATGCAGATGTATACGATGCGGCGACCTGCGCATTTATCTGTAGCGCTAAAGCGGTTTGGGATGTTCCTTTCAATGTTGATGATGACATCGGTCGGGACAAGTTGAAGGAGGCTTCCAATATGAAGGGTTATGTGATTAAGGCTACTAAAGAAGCGGCTGTTCCAAGTTGCGTCATTACGCCGGAGGTTGCGCTTCGCGGGTTAGGCGTATACGCTAAAGCGGCAAGTAATGATGACGGTACAGAGCTTTCTAATATCCATAATACGGACGGCCATATAATGATAACGAGCAAGGCGGAAGTACTCGCCAAAATAGCGGCACAGAAGGAGGAGGGTCTACAAGATATGTCCATCCTCGGTATGGACAGTATTGTCCCACCGCGCAAGAAGCCGTTATTCGGTCTGGAAGCAGATCGTGACGATGAAGACGATTTTAACGAAGTTGCAATATTTAAAGCGGGATAGATACAACCGGTGCGGCACTCCCGCCGCGCCACTTTATAACCATAAACGGAAGGGGTAAGTGATGGTAGACATTAATGATGGAGTGCGCGGCGGAAAAGCGCAGTACGCAACAGAGAAGTTCAGCGTGGCTGAATTCAGGGACGACCTGAAAACGTGGCTTGAAGAGCGTGACTGGTCTCTGGCCACAATGGCTAAGGCTGCCGGTATCAGCGCGGCTACGCTTAGCCAGTTCGCGGCGGGTAAGTATCCAGGTGATGTATTGGCTGTTTACAAGAAGGTCCTCGCGGTTATGGCACGCGAAAAAGACAAGTCGGCATCGCCAAAGATAGAAAGGGGGTTCATCGAAACGTCGGCGTCTAAGCGTGTCTTTGAAATCGCGCGTAACTGCCACGTAGTCGGCGAAATAGGTGTCTGCTATTCAGCGGCGGGTTTGGGTAAAACCGAGTCGGTACGCGAATACACAAGGCGGCACTCCGATGTAATCCTTATTGAGGCCGACCCGTGCTATACGGCTAAAGTGTTATTTGGCGAATTGCGTGAACTTATAGGCGGCACGTCCCGCGGGAATCTTTATGATGTCTTCGTAGAGTGCTGCCGTCGGCTCAAAGGCAGCGGTCGCTTGTTGATTGTAGACGAGGCCGAACAGCTCCCGTACAAGGCGCTGGAGTTACTGCGCCGTCTCCACGACAAAACCGGCATCGGCATTCTGTTGACAGGTATGCCCAAATTATTGGCTAATCTTAAAGGTCTCAACGGTGAGTACGCACAGCTCTACAGCCGGGTAGGTATCGCTATAAAGTTGATCGCGCTCAAGGAGAAAGATACCTCGGCAATACTCGCGGTACTGCTGCCGGATTGCGGCGAGACACTTCACAAGGCATTCCACCGGGAAAGCGCCGGGAACACCCGCCGCCTGTTCAAAATAGTAACACGCTCACAGCACATTGCGAAAATTAATAATATGGCGATCGACGAAAGTGTCATAGAGGCTGCCGGCAAGTTCGTAAAGTTGGAGGCAATGTCCTGATGGCGACACGTGGCCAACTCTCGATGATCCACACGCTGAAGTCGAAGATAGGCATGGCGGACGAAGACTACCGTGCCCTGCTTTCGGGCTTCGGTGTGGAATCATCGAAAGAACTGACAGGGCCGGGAGTGAAGGAACTGATTGAGGCGCTGATGCGGTTAGTGCCCGGCGGTGCCCTATCGTTCCCGCCCCGGCGCGTAAAGACGGCAAGCGCGGACGATGTTTTAAGCGGCAAGGTACGCTGTGCGGACAGTAACGAAGTGGCGACCTTCAAACAGCAGGCGATGATCCGCGCAATGTGGAACGAAGTCTCCCGCGCACCGGAATCTGAGAGGGCGCAAGCTCTCAATAACTTTCTCGAAAAGCGCTTTCAAATCAGCCACATCAGATGGCTGCCGCGTGAGCGCGTCGGGAAGGTGATCCGAACGCTGGTGGCAATGAAAAAACAACAACCCAAAACCGAGGAGGTGTAGAATTATGTCAGGCTCAAAAGAAGTACAAATACCGGAAGGCTTTATGATGGATCACCGCGGCTGTCTTGTCCCGGAGGACATCGTAAAGGAGATAGACAAGGCCCGTAACAACCTCGTATATGAGATTGTGGCGAAAGCCCTGTTGTTGAACGAAGAGCTCGCCGCCTTCAAGAGTAAGGCGATGGCCGATGTTAAGGCGTTCGTCGAGCTGAGCGCGGAGCGGTTCGATGCTAAGGTAGGCGGGCTCAAAGGCAACATCACCCTCACCTCCTACGATGGCCGCTATCGCGTCCAGCGTTCGATCAACGAGTACATCACTTTCGACGAGTCCTTGGAGGCTGCCAAAGCTCTGCTGGACGAATGTCTGGAAAGTTGGATATCGGACACGTCCGACGAATTAAGAAAACTGGTAAACTTCGCGTTCAAAAGCAACAACGCCGGCAAGCTCAGCACTCAGAGGATTATGGGATTGCTCAAGGTAGACATCAAGGACCCGCTCTGGATGAAAGCGATGGAGGCGATCAAGGAGTCAATCACGATCAGCGGCTCCAAGGCTTATATAAGGATATATAAGCGGGTCGGCGACACCGACGAGTACAAGCAGATCAACCTCGATCTGGCGGCAGTAGATGTTGGCTGAACCTCTTTTGGCCGGTATAAGCGCCACCGATATCCAGTCGGAGCAAATGCAGGAGGTAGCCCTGCATTGTGGTCTGGATGTCGCGTTGGCGCTTATGTCCAAGATGCCGGGGTTGGAAATCTACATCCCGGCATCGGCCAAAAAGGCTGATGATTGGCAGTACGTCAAAGATAATTACAACGGCTACAACGCCGCCACGGTAGCTGGCCGCCTCGGCCTAAACCGCGAGGATGTCATCCACCTCTCCAAGCAGCCGGCTCCAACTGCCGGCAGATCCTCGAACGAGCACCTCGATAGGGTTGCCGAGCTATGTGGCCCTGAAACGGCCCAATGTCTGGCTCACAACTTTCCCGGATGCCGCTTTTACATCCCCCGTAACGGCCTTTCAATAGCCATTAGAAAGCACATTGAAAGGTCATTTAACGGCACCAACACCCAAGAATTGGCTCTCGCCTGCGGCGTCTCCGAGCGGCACGTAAGGCAGGTAATTTCCGAAAAATACCAATCCACCGCCCAGCTATCGCTATTCGACCAATAAATTAGCAAAAAAACGAAAATTTCCCAAACTACGCGATGAAATCGGTAATTTTACCCACTTTCCGGTAGTTTTGAGAAATTTGAGAAAACCGTTCGATGTGGGGACTAAACGCCTGAAAATAGCAGACTTACAGAAATCTGAAAATCTCTCTCAAATTCCCAAACTACCTAAAAGCCTATACCCCGCAAAAAAATCACGCATGAGCGACAGCCCCCGGTCGCCCGCAGCGCAGAGGCTGGAAATATATCCCCGTAAGGTTCCCGTGGAGAAAACATACCGCCGCGAAGCTCCGGCGATATGGGCCGACAGGCACAATTTTGCGAACTCCCCCCTGCGTTCTCTAAGATTTTACAAAAACGCCCTCGGCTTTGCGTAAATGCCGGCAATATAAGAGCGTGCCGGGATAATTCAATTTATCTTTATTATGCGCCGGACAATTTCCGCCGAGTGCTTTGAGGCGATGGGCAAGAACTCGTCGAACGTAACGGGGGATTCTGCGCCGGCAATGTCGGAGATGGCGCGTATAACTATAGCCGGAACGGAAAACAGGCTGCAGCAGTGGACAATCGCCGCGCTTTCCATCTCCACCGCGGCAACGTCAGGGAAAAGGCTGCGCAGGTTGGCGATGTCTTCCGGGCGGTGCATGAATGCGTCGGCGGAGGCTATAAGCCCGCAGCGGTAGTTGAGGGCGGCCGGGAGCGCCCCTTCCGCCTTGAGCTCGCAAAGGGCCTTTTCCGCGCCGGCGACAAGGTCTTCGCTTACAAGAAAGACCGGCGGGTGCCCGGGAAGCTGCCCCGGAGCGTAGCCAAAGGCGGTAACGTCTACATCGTGCGACAACAGGCCGGTGGAGATAACCACATCGCCGAAACTGAGCCCGGACGCTATGCCGCCGGCGGAACCCGTATTCATGACGAAATCCGGCTTGAATACGTGAATTAAGAGCGTGCACCCCACGGCGGCGTTTACCTTGCCTATGCCGCATTGCAGCAAAACGACATCCTTGCCCTCAAGCCTCCCCGAAAAAAACTCAAACGCGCCGAACTTTGACACGGTTGGATTTTCCAAGGACGCGCGAAGAAGGTCCACTTCCTGCTTCATTGCGCCTATAACGCCCGTCACGTCGCCCTCCCGGCTATATGTTGATGGCAAGCCCCATACCATAAATATACATTCCGCCTCAAAATGAGCATTTTTTTTCACGCGCAATGCAGGCGGGTATCAGCAACCACATAATTTTCTAAATTTATCACCGTCCCCCGCCCCAAAAACGGCCCCACCGGTACCAATTTGGGGCGGATTATGGCTGGTTTTGGGGGGCTGACGGGGGCGATTTTGACCGAATTTCGGCCTCCCGGACCGCCCCGTATGCCCCAAAGCGCCATTTTTGCCGTTTTTTTGCTTTTGGTGCGGGAATTTAGTATATTTATAGTATAGGAGCAGAGGGATAATGGCCGAACTTAAATACAAACTCACGAACGACACGCTGTTCAAGCTGTTTTCGCTGAAATACGAGAAAACGCTGTTTAAAAGGCTGGTTGCGGCGCTGCTCAGCGTACGGGTAGAGGACATTGGGCCGGATTTTCGTATTACCAATTCCGCCATGCCGCCGGAGGCGCTGGGCGAGAAATTCTGTCATTTGGACATCAATATGACGGTAAACGGCCAGTGGGTAGATTTGGAGATACAGGTCGAGGATGATAAGGACTACCCCGAACGGTCGCTGTACTATTGGGCGAGGGAGTATTCAAGCGCGTTGCCGATGGGCGAGGATTACGGTAAATTACCCAGAACGATAGTCATAAGCATCGTATGTTTTTCGATGTTTAGTTGTGCGGAGTACCACTCGGAATTCGGGCTGTTTGAGGCAAAACGCCACGAGC
>Ga0209755_10000347_pt1 | contig 87726 bp, 90 predicted proteins | sample TergutCo191P1_FD_187301 | JGI IMG/M metagenome (GOLD analysis project Ga0209755, IMG submission 187301) | Cornitermes sp. P1 segment gut microbial communities from Petit-Saut dam, French Guiana - Co191P1 (SPAdes) (version 2) | ecosystem: Host-associated > Arthropoda: Insects > Digestive system... | reverse complement strand
CACTCGTCGCGGTTTTGCACGGGCAGGCCAAACGCCGCCGTTACCGTTGTGTCAAACCCACGGTTTACCGCACTTAGTGCCTCGCCTTTTTCGCACGCGCCTACGCATAATCCGCACAGTACGCATTTATTCATGTCCCGATGGAAGCAAAAATTGCTCTTATCAACTGCATGTTTAGGACGCTTATGAAACTCCGTCGGGAATCTATCCACGCTTGCGCCGTACTTGTTTGCGAGGTCGAGAAGCTTACATTCATAAAAATCCGCGCACCCGCAGGACAAACAACGCTTAGCTTCCTCGGCAGCCTCGGCAGATGTAAGTCCCACCTGTACCGCACCAAAATCTAACGGCTCGTCGGGATGAACCACATGCTCCGCGCCGTTTTGGCGTGGGGCTTTGGCAACGCCTTCAAAGTCATCCGATTTTTTAACGTCGCGCACAATAACCTCGGGAATTTGCTCGGAAATCGCTTCCCGCGCACTCCCGAAAAGCGCGTTATTTACAACCTCCGCCACCTTTCGTCCGTGGCCGATGGCGTCTATCGCATATGAGGATTTGCCTGTTGCGTCACCGATTGCGTACACATTTGGCAAATCTGTATTAAAATTTTTATCAATTTTAAAATTCTCCAGCGGGTTTAAGCCTTCCAGCGACACATCTTGGCCGATGGCCGCGATTATTGTATCCGCTGCGATAAATTCTTCGCCGCCTTCTACGGGGACGGGCTTGCGCCGCCCACTTTCGTCAGGCTCGCCAAGCTCCATCTTTTGCAGACGAATACCCGTTACCTTCCCATCCTCGGAAACAACCTCCAGCGGCGCGGAAAGGAAATTAAACTGCACGCCTTCGGCTAAAGCTTCCTCGACCTCTATATTTTCGGCGGGCATTTCGTCGCGGGTGCGGCGATAGGCTACGATTGCTTCCGCGCCCAGCCGCAAGGCCGTACGCGCCGCGTCCATGGCGGTGTTGCTTCCGCCGATTACCACCACGCGTCTGCCTATTACTGGCGGCTTATTGTCCGCCACCGCCTTTAGAAAATCTATCCCGCCAAAAACCCCTGCCGCGTCGTCGCCCTTACACCAAATCGGCTTGCTAACCCCCGCGCCCGTCGCCACGATAACCGCGTCATACCGCGCTTGTATAAACGTCATAGTAACATCGCGCCCAAGAGCCATTCCGTTAAAAAAGTTAATCCCCATGCGCGTAAGCACCTCAAGCTCCGCATCCACTACGGCCTTGGGCAAGCGATACTCGGGAATCCCATAGCGCAAAAGCCCGCCCATTTTGGGCATGGCCTCAAAAACAGAAACATTATGCCCCGCCTTACGCAAAAAGAAGGCCGCTGTCAAGCCCGCAGGCCCACCGCCCACGACAGCCACCGACTTACCCGTGGCCGCAGCGATTTCGGGTACAAAAAACTGCGGCTGAGAAATTTCCCAATCGGCAGCAAAACGCTTCAGGCCTGCGATATTAACAGGCTCGTCAGCAAGCTTTCGCCTACACTCGCTTTCGCAAGGGCGCGGACAAATACGCGACACCGACGCAGGAAACGGGTGCGCGTCCTTCATAAGCTCCACAGCCTCCGGGAATTTCCCCGCCGCAATCAGCGCGACAAAGCCCTGACAATCGCTCTGTGCAGGGCAAGCCACCTGACAGGGAGCCTTACAGTCACCACTATGCGCAGAAAGCGTAAGCTCCAGCAAGCTCCTCCGCGACTCCACAACCCGCGGCGTGTCGGTCTCAACGACCATTCCCTCACGCACGGCAGTAGCGCACGCTCGCACAAGCCGCCCCTCAACCTCGACGATACAAATACCGCAAGCACCCGTTGGCTTTAAACCCTCGCCAAAACAAAGGCCGGGAATAAAAACCCCAACGGCACTCGCCACCTCCAGTATAGTTTGCTCGGCATACGCCTTATATTCCTTACCGTTTATAGTAACAGTCATAAAAGCCCCCAATATTTTTTAGGCCATTTGGGCAAAACCTACTGCGGCCTATAAGATGACTTCAACGATACAATACGATTGAAAACAAGACCCTCCGTGCCGTTCGCATCCTTGCTATCCAAACAAAAATACCCGTTCCGCATAAACTGAAAACGGTCGTCAACTGTAGCGTCTGCGATACACGGCTCGCCCAGTGCATTTGGCATTTCTATGAGGGAGTTGGGGTTTAGCTCTTTTTCGCCTTCGGGTGTATCCAGCACTAAGGTATCGTATAACATTGCCTTAATCGGCACACCATGCTTTGCCGATACCCAGTGGATTGTCCCTTTCACCTTACGCGGTGGCTCTACACCTGTCCCGCTTTTTGTGGCGGGGTCGTAGGTGCAGCGGATTTCCGTTACATTACCGTCGGCGTCCTTTTCCACGCCCGTACATGTGACAAAATACGCACCTTTAAGACGAACTTCATTACCCGGCGCAAGGCGGAAAAATTTCTTAACAGGCTCTTCCATAAAATCCTCGCGCTCCACAAAAATCTCACGACAAAACGGAACCTCCCGCCCGTCGATGTTAAGCATTTCCACTTCACCCTCGGGGAAATTTTCAATCACAACTTTAAGCGGATTCAAGACCGCCATCACAACCTTGGAAACAGGAGCCAAATGCTCACGCACAAAATGCTCCAGCATGGCAAATTCCACAGTGTTATTTTTAGCCGTAGAAACCCCCGCATTACCCAAAAAATCACGTATAGCCGAAGGCGGATACCCCCTGCGGCGCATTCCCATAATGGTGACGAGACGAGGGTCGTCCCAGCCGTCTGCATTGCCCTCGGCAATCAGCTTTCGCAAATGCCGCTTGCCCAAAATCGTATTTTCCACCGATATCTCCGCAAACTCAATCTGCCTGGGCTTTTGCTCAAAGTCCAAGTTATTGATATACCACTCATAAATCGGGCGGTGGTCTCTAAACTCCAAGCCGCAAAGCGAATGCGTAACCCCTTCAATTGCGTCCCCCAGCGGGTGCGCAAAATCATACATAGGATAAATGCACCACTTATCCCCCGTATTACTGTGCGTCTTATGCGCGATTCGATAAATAACAGGGTCGCGCATATTAAGATTAGACGAAGCCATATCAATCTTAGCCCGCAAAGTCTTAGCACCGTCGCCAAATTCCCCGTTCTTCATACGAGCAAACAAATCCAAATTTTCCTCCACCGAGCGTCCACGAAAGGGGCTTTCCACCCCCGCCTTGTCAATCCCGCCAAAAGAAGCCCGCAGCTCGTCCGCACTAAGGTCACAAACAAAAGCCAATCCCTTTTCAATCAGCCTAGCCGCATACCCATAAAATTTATCAAAATAATCGGAAGCAAAATACAGCCTGTCCTCCCAGTCATAACCAAGCCACTTAATTTCATCCTGAATCGCCTGCACAAACTCGGCTTCTTCCTTGGCAGGGTTGGTATCATCCATGCGCAAATTACACTTTCCGCCATAAATCTTAGCCAGCTCAAAATTAATATAAACAGCCTTAGCACTACCGATATGCAAAAACCCACCCGGCTCGGGCGGAAACCGCGTATGCAACTCACTAAGCCGCCCCTTCAAATCCTCATTAACAGCACTATGGATAAACGCGCCCGTTTCAAGTAAAATATGCCTACTATCGTCCATAAATAAACTCCTCCAAAAATCAAAGTTTTGGTCGAGCTTTTTCAAAAGCTCGTGGGGTTTGGGGCGACGCCCCAAGGTCTTACACTTCATTTTAAAGGAATAAAAAAAATTTATCAAGGAGAATGATTACCATGTTAAAAATGTACCAAGAAAGCGACCTGGAAATATGCACAGAAATTTATGTAAGTGCGTTTAATGCGCCGCCGCTAAGTTATGACTTTTTAACAAAAGAAAAAGCCGAGCGATATTTGCGCGACATAACGCGCACACCCGGCTTTTTGGGCTACACCTATTGGGAAGAAGACGAAATGGTAGCATTTTGCTTTGGCAAGCTGGACAACTACTTCGAAGGAGTGATGTTTGAGGTGGAGGAGTTGGCTGTAGTCCCCGGCAAGCACCGCAGCGGTGTAGGCTCCACGGTAATGCGGCTTCTGGAAGCCAAACTAGCCGGCTATCGAGTGATGGCTGTAAACTTACACACATCACGCGACCTACCGGCCTTTAGCTTCTATTTAAAGAATGGTTATGAGGAGTTACAAGAAAATGTTACGCTTATGAAGTGGTTGCAACCGCGAGCGTAGTTTGCTCGCGTCACGCCGCCTTAGCAAGCTTCATAGCTTCCTTCCAAGTATCGCGGAACTCGCGGAACATGCCAAGGACTTCGTTAAGGATTTCTACGTCTTTAGTTAAATTACCCTCTACAAGTCGGTGGTACATGTAGTCGTAAAGCAAATTTAGCTCGTTAGAAATCTCATACTTATGGTCGAGCGTAATTTGGAATTCGCGTACGATGTCCTCTGTGCGTTGGATGAGGTTGTTGGCTTTAACATGGTCGCTTTTTTCCAAGGCTACGATGGCTTGGTTAAGAAATTTTATGCCGCCTTCGTAAAGCATAAGGGTGAGTTCCTCTTTGCTTGCGGTTTCGATTTGCTTTTGCAAAACTTGCATTTTAGGATTTTGTGTAATCAATCCCAAAACCTCCTTTAGATGGGTAAAATAGGGGCTTTAGCCTCTGGTGTCCATAAATATTCCTACCATCTCCAGCATGTTGGCATGTGCCTCCAGCACGCTTTCCGGTGGGATTTGGCGCACGACTTCGTTTGTGTCGGAATCATACACGGTTATAATACGGCGGTTTGTGGCCTCGTGATGGCTTACGCCAAGGTGACGCCTGTAGATTGCGATAGACGAATTGATTTCGCTAACCGCACGGCGCAGGGTATCAGGCTCGCCTCCGTTACTTCCGCCGCTTCCTCCTGTATCCGCAACAGCCGCCGGCGAAGGTGTATAAGGCACATATGCAGGAGCTTGTGTTACAGGTGAGGGTGCAAACTCTCCACTGCCGACCATAGGTGGTGGTGGCGGCGCAGGTGCTTGGGTTTGATAACCGTTTCCGTTGATTCTGTTAACTTCCATATTAATCTTCCTCCTTTACACTTACGTGTTTATATCAAATTGACTTGCCGTTTCATCGCCGGAGAAGGAACTGTAGCCTTTATTTATCCTCTGCCCCAGCTTTACTTCTTTATAAGACGCCTGCACTGTTTTGTGAATTTTTTGCACAAAGGCTAAGTGCTTTTTGTCCATCTCGGTGATTTGCTCAATCACCTTTTTTATTGCCTCAAACTCGGGAGAGGCGGCTTCTGTGTCATCTATTTGCAGCTTTAGGTCGAGAAGCTCTTCCACTAACGGCTCTCTGTCCTCGAGATGGGTATAGTAGGCCTCCAGCTCTGCATTTTCGTTTTCCTTTTCCCCTGTAATGCCAAGGGATTTTGTCATTTCAAGTATTTCGTCGGCCAGCTCCCGTGCGTGCGCTAACGTATCCATTATCCCTGCCCAAATGCGAACAGGCTATCCATTTGCGAATGCGCCTGTGCCATCGCCGTCTCCATCCTCGCAAACATTGCGAAGAAGTGATTTTCTCTGCGGAGAAGGTGCTGCTGCATTTGGTCCATGCGTCTGTCGTAGTCGCGTAACTGACGGGACATGATGTTTTCGGAAATATTTAAGCCCCTTATATAACCTGCACGCTGGCGCAGTGAGCCACGGTCGTCTTCTCCAAACGTCCTCAAAAGGTCTTCCAGACGATTACCTACGCCAACATGCGGCGCACGTGCGTTACGCTGTTCAATGGTAACACGGTCCGTCATGCCTGCGTCTTCACCGGTACGGGCAAATAGCTGCTGCACGCGCTGAGGGTCTTGCTCCAATGCTCGGCGCAGGCGGTCTTCGTCTATTTGCAGCACACCTATCAGCTGGTCGCCCGGTGCGCCGTCACGGCCTACCGTGGTGATACCCACGTTAAACAGAGAAATTTCTGAGCCGTCCGAAAGCCTTACAGCACCAAACATCGCTTGGCGGATTTGTGCGTGCATATTGCGCATATCGCGGTCGCGGTGCAACAGGCCTGTACGGGCTTGCTCTTCCCAACGCTCGATTTCGCGGTCGCTCATGCCTTGGCGTTGCTCGTCTGTGAGCGGCTCAAAGAACGGACCGCGGTTACTGTTGCCTGCACGCGGACGGGCAGTCGTATGCAAAGAGTTAATGTGACGGATAAAATCGTTGTACTGCTCTATAAAGTTCCTTACCGCTTCCACGGCGTCGTCTACGTTACGCTCCGCGCCTACCGTAAATGTTTGCGCTCCATGCTCTTCTATTGTTGCGTTCATTTCTCTGGTGAGAGTAATGGTTACACCATGCATTTCAAATCTGTTTGATGCTTGCTCAATCCTTAGGGGTGTACCGCTTGTGCCTGCCGGGTCGTAGTAGACAACGGCATTTCGTGCGCGTTGTACTATCCTGTCATCCTGGGCGTTACCATCCCAGCTTATTATGTTGCTCAGACCCAAACCCTCCAGCACTCTGTTACCATGCTCCGTATTCGGCCCGGGGCCTACGTGGATTCTCGCATTATCGCCTTCGCCCGTGGGGGTTACTTGGAACGAGCCGGTAGAAGCTACAAAGTCCAAACGCATACCGGCTTGCCTGTTATTAAAACGGGTGGTAAGCGATGATATGGTATCCGTTTCAAATACTCTAAAGGTATATGGTGCGTTTGTGGCGAGTGTACCAAGGTTTATATCAATAAACCTCGGCCCTGTTTCGGTTTCTGTGGAAGCTCCGGTAAAGTCTATACCGAGACCTACATGGGCGGCGGAAAAAGGGTCTCCAAGATTAATCATGGCCAAACCACTGAGCGTAGTCTGCTCATTTACGTTGATACCGCTGACTATGGGAGGTATATTGAAGGGGTTGTTGTTGTTATTGTTTGCGTCATAAATCCCAATGTTTAGCGTTGATACATTAATGCCCATGGCTCCGAGTAATGACATTGTAATTGCGTCGGTAATCTCGGGTAAAGAGCCGTCGTTAGCAGAGGCTCTGATGTTGATGGTACCATTTTCATTTAAAGTAGCGGTCATACCTGAACCGGGGCCATTTATTGCAGTCCATAGCTCTCCGAGCGTTGTATCTTCATCTATGGGTATTTGATGCCCGGCTATTGTAAAGAAGGTTGAGCCGGTTATCGCAGGGCTTGGATAACCTATATCACCCAGACGAGTATCCACGCTTAAACCGGCTATATCGCTTACATTAAATGTTGTGCCGTGAGTATGGGCAAAATTGCCTATAGTGCCTGCTTCCCAGCCCATAAAGTTTAACAGGTCGCTGTTGCCACCGATTTCTATGGTTCCGGTGAAGCCTTGGTTTCTTCTTAAAACAAATCTGCCGCCTTCGAAGTTCATAGAAACGCCGTTATCGGCTGCGTTTACCGCGCTTGTCATACTAAGGAAGGTGCTGTTTTGGTCAAGGGTTACATTTGTACCCGCAATATTTATGTTAATCGGGGTATCGAGGTCTGCGCCTGTGATGTTAAGAGCGTCAAACACATTGGAATCTGCCGTTATATCCGGGCGGAAGAAAGAGGTGCCCATTTGTGCAGTGTGTACACCCCCGCCTGCGCCTGTGCGCACGCCCGCCAGTCCCATGGCTTGCAAAACACCCCAGCCATTTGTGTCGCCGCCTGTACGTATTACGGCATTAGCACCCGTGTTGCTGGACTCCATTACAAAGTTGCCGCGCATAGAGTCGAAACGCATGGTAACGCCTGCTTCGGAGTTATTAACCCTTTCCATTACCTGCTGGATAGAATCGGTGGAGTTTATCCTGATAGCTCTGCCGTTAACTTGCAGATGGGTATAACCGGCAGAAAAGTCCACATCGTGGGCAAGGATAGTCCTTATGCTATGGCTGGTATTAAGGTTGCCGCCATGGTCTACGTCGCCGCGTATCGTATCGCCTTGTGCGGCTTGCGCTACACGAATATTAAAATTGCCTACCTGTGAGTTTGCCCCGGCGTGTACGGATATACCGTTTGTACCACCCGTGCCGGTATTAGTAATGCTGCCACGCATGGTATTCCATGTATTGGGGTTTGTAATAGAGCCTTCTCGCAAGAAGTCCAAGTTTTGTGTACGAAAGTCATTTGTACGCGTAATAACACTGCGCAAAGACTCCTGACGCCACTGAATCATAGTGCGTCTGCGTGTCAAGCGTTCCATTCTCATGTTTTCCGCTCGCATTAGGTTGTTTACCATTGCCTGCGTATCCATGCCGGATGTTAGACCTGTAAACCTCATAGGGCTAGAATTCATATAGTCCACCTCTACTTCTATATATTTTATGATATAATATTCTCTAACAGTTTATCGGCATTTTCCGCATAAAATTTAACATTAATTTATTAGGGATGATTTGTATGAATAAAAAAACATTAAACGCGCTGGAATTTCCTAAAATAATAGACATGCTGGTACAGCGTGCGTCGTCGCCCATGGGGAAGAAACGCTGTGCAAAAATCCTCCCCATGACGCGCCTTGATGATATAACCCGCGCCCAAAACCAAACCACGGAGGCGGCGGGAATGATATTAAAAAAAGGCAGCCTGCCCCTGGGCGGAATAAGCGACATCACATCCGCACTAACCCGAGCTTCTGCAAACGGCACACTAACAGCGGAAGAACTCCTGCAAATAGGCGAATGCCTATACGTCTTCAAAAAAGTAACTTTGTACGGAGCCTCGGATGGCGCGGGAAACGCTCGCTCCGCTCGCTGCGCCTTGGATGAAAATGAAAAAAGCGCGCTAGCCCTGTATTTTCAAGGCCTAACCCCAAACGAGCCACTGGAAAAAGAAATAACCCGCTGCATAAAGCCCTCCGCCGAAATCGCAGATAACGCAAGCCCAAAACTCGCAGAAATCCGCCGCAATATCCGCGTAGCCCACGACCGCGTACGCGACCACCTGCAAAGCGTAATCCACTCGGCGTCATACAAAAACATGCTGCAAGACGCTATAGTCACCTTACGCGGCGACCGATTTTGTGTGCCTGTCAAGGCGGAGTATCGCGGTTCGTTTCCGGGCATGGTACACGACCAGTCCTCCACAGGCGCGACGGTATTTATGGAGCCACTAAGCGTGGTGGAGCTTAACAACAAAATAAAAGACCTCCACTTCGAAGAAAAACGCGAAGAAGAAAAAATCCTACAAAAACTAAGCGGCCTGGTATGGGAAAACAGCGAATCCTTGGAAGCCAACATGGAGCTAATCACCACCCTCGATGTTATTTTTGCCAAAAGCTCGCTAGCCCTTGATATGAAAGCCTCGGAGCCGATTTTTAACACCCGCGGATATGTAAATATAAAAAAGGGGCGTCACCCCCTTCTAAACCCGGACGCCGTAGTACCCACAGATATTTACCTGGGCGGCGATTTTTCCATGCTGTTAATCACAGGGCCAAACACCGGCGGAAAAACAGTTACATTAAAAACCGTAGGCCTTTTCACGCTGATGGGGCAGGCGGGCTTGCATATCCCCGCATTCGACAACTCGGAGCTTGCGGTTTTCGACGACGTTTTTGCCGATATCGGTGACGAGCAAAGTATCGAGCAGAGCCTAAGCACCTTCTCATCGCATATGACAAACATTGTCGGCATTCTGGAAAACCTCCACCACAACGCACTCGTGCTGCTCGACGAACTCGGCGCAGGCACAGACCCCACAGAAGGTGCGGCCTTGGCAATCGCGCTGCTCTCCCACCTACATGCCCGCAAAATCCGCACGGTAGTCACCACCCACTACAGCGAGCTAAAGCTCTACGCCCTGTCCACAGAAGCCGTAGAAAACGCAAGCTGCGAATTTAACGTAGAAACCCTACGCCCCACCTACCGCCTACTAATAGGAATCCCGGGCAAAAGCAACGCCTTCGCGATAGCAAAACGCTTGGGTCTCTCCGACGAAATAATAGAAGAAGCCCGCGCCCTGCTATCCCAAAAGGACATCCGTTTCGAAGACGTAATAACCGACCTGGAGGCAAGCAAAAAGCTGGTACTAATAGAACAAGACCGCGCAGCAGCAGCAGCCCGCGACGCAGAAAAGCTACAACAAGACGTAGCAAAGCTGGAAGAAAAGCTCCGCACCCAAAAAGAAAAAATCCTACAGCAAGCCCGAGAAGAAGCCGTCCAAGTAGTAAACGAGGCAAAAAAAGAATCCGAAAAATTAGTCGCCCAAATGCGAAAGCAACTGGAGCAAGCCCGCGACGGCGCAAGCCAACGCGAACTCGAAGAAGCCCGCCGCCAAGTTCGCGAAAACCTAACCGCCCTAGAATCCGCACTATCCCCGGTATCGGAAAAACCCCACCGCACGCCCCCACAAAACCTACGCAAAGGCGACCGAGTATACATCCACTCCATGCAGCAGCACGGCACAGTCCAAACCCCACCCGACAACAGCGGCGAAACCCAAATCCAAGCCGGCATAATGAAAATAAAAGTACATGTATCCGACCTATCCTTGGACGAAAAGCCCCCCGAAGAAAAAGCGGCCGCCTTCGTAAAAAAAAGAGCCGCCATGAAGTCCCTAAACATCTCCCCGGAAATCGACCTGCGAGGCCTAATGCCCGAAGAAGCAACAAACCAATCCGAACGCTACCTCGACGAAGCCTTCCTCGCGAGCCTGTCCACGGTAACACTAATCCACGGCAAAGGCACAGGCGTACTGCGCACAGCCATCCACAACATGCTAAAACGCCAACCCAACGTAAAAGAATTCCGCTTGGGCAAATACGGCGAAGGCGAAGACGGCGTAACAATTGTCACATTTAGGTAAAATATGTATAATAAACGCAGCACAAAGCGATAGGCGGTACGAATTTTTCACGTTACAAGGATTGCTTCTTGGAAGGGAGGGTAGAAAATACCCGCACCATCCCGAAGGGAGGTGAAGCCGTGACGATTTTCGAAGCCATAATGATTGCGTTGACTTTCGGGATACTGATTGTTGAGCTTGTCAAGTTGGTCTTCATAATTGTCGAGAGCGTAAAAAAATAACCGACCCCTAGTTTTCATTCATCGCTGGGTGAGCCGGTTATTTTTCTGCTCTTTAGAAATTTAATCTTAGCAATCCCGCCGTCTTTTTAGCGGTTGTGTTAGGGGGACGTTAGCGCGTCTCCCGTTTTTTATTATACCGACATTATATTAAATACATACCCACTTGTAAACAAAAATCTCAATATTTAACTTCCGCAAGCACCAGCCCCTGCCGGGGCATGGTTTTACCTGCTTTTTTGCGGTCGCGGAAATATATTATCGAGGCGGCGGCGACGCTCCGCGGTTTAAAATCAACAATTTCTGCCCGGTGGTAATCTTAGACGGATTTTCAATTTCATTAACGGATAGCAACTCATCAAGCGGAGTGTTGTAGCGTTTAGCTATTTTCCACAGGTTGTCGCCGGGTTGTACGATGTATACGGTGAGGCTGGCTTGGTTGGCTAGGATTTCCGGGGCTATTTCAGAAAACTCTATGTCGTGGATTATGCGGGTTTCTTCTTGTTCCGTTACGCGGGTGTTAAAGGTTAGGAGAAGGCGTACTTCTGTTTCGGTTGGGGTTAGCATGTTAAAGGATACGTTGTCTATGGAGATTGCGATATCCGGCTGCATTGTGGGGTTTGCGCCTTTGGCTTCTATTACTTGGCGGTAAGGGATTACCGTGCTGAAGGAGGCCAAGGGCGTGCTGTCGCTTTCCGCTACGTATAGAATGCTTGTGTTTATCGCGCCTTCTACGATGATTTTGTCTTCTATTGTTTTAATGTCGTCTATATGGGGCGTACCCTTTACGCGGAAAACTTGGAGCATGGGGGGTACTGTGTCGGAGAGGCTTACGACTTCTTTTACGTTGGTTTGGTTGCGGTTATTGCATACTAAGCGCGGGTAACGGACGACGGTTTTTTGCAGGTTTAGTGTGGTGTCTATGATATATGCGTCTTCGAGGATGGGGAAGGTGTCGGTGCTGTATACTTTTAGCTCTACGCCTACGGAAATTTCTATGTCGAGCACGCGGTCCTCGCCGTCGTCGTCGGGGCGGATTGTGATGTTTGTTTCCAGGATTTGCAGTGCAACATCCGCAAACATGTCGTCACGTGCGCCGCTGATATCCACCGGCCCGTTAAAGGGAATTTCGCTTTCTATGAACTCAATGAGGCTGTCGTCCGAGTCGCCCCGATATAAAGTGGTAAGCGAAATCTCGCCCGAGAGGTTTACGCGTCCGTTGGCAAGGCGTGTTTCTTGGTTTGTTATGCTTGCCGTGGACTGCAAAACTTCGCGGATATTTGGCTTTGCGGAGGGAAGAACGAGCTGCTCCTTTACGGCAAAGCGGTCTATGCGGTTGTCTACGGTGCGGTTTAGGTTTAGGCTGGTTTTAAGAAGCTGATTTTCTGGCACGTCATTGATATGTACAACCATCTCATGCGTATCGCTGCGCTCTGCGTTGATACGCACATTTACTATTGCGCGATAATTGACTTTGCGGTCGTTTACCACACGGAAGTCTATGTTTGCGATTGTGGCATTTGCTCGTACCCACATATCCTTTGTTACGCCGTCGAGGTTTACAAAGTCGTCGAGGGTGCGGCTTAGGTTTATCGTGTGGATGGCTTTGTCCGCGCTTTTTGCCACATACAGCACCGACAGGTTAAGCCTGCCTATGTAGTTTACGCGGTCCGTGCCTGCCTCTGTACGCTCTATCAGCACTTGTTCTTCCGTTTGCAGCAGGAGTGCCATGTCGGGCTTGGTATCGGGTACGATTAGGTCGCCTTCCAGCATTACCTGCACCTGCTCGTTGCCTACCAGTTGGTCCAGGTTTACTTGTTCTCTTACTAATTCCATAATATAAAAAACCTCCTTTTACGTTGTCTCTTGAACAACATATGAAGGAGGCTTTGAAAATATTCCTAGTCGCAGAGTGTAATTTCTACCGCATTTGTTAATACATCCGTATAGCTGAAAGAAAGTTTGCGAGAGGGGTCGGGGCCGTCGCTAAGTTGTACTGTAAAAATACTGGGGTAAACATTTGAAATAACACCTTTGCTGATTACCGATTTATGACGACCTTTATTTGTTTCCAATCTTACCTTGCTGCCGATATTTTTCTGAATATCGTTTCTTACGTGGAACACGTCGCTTCTGTCAAACAAGTGCCTCACCTCTCTGAGTTTTTTATTTTGGTATTGCGTGCGGTAAAATTACCCCCTTGTTTGTTAATATAATAGTCAATGGTTATTATACACTAACATGTAAAAAAAATCAAGTTAAGCTTCTAGCCGCGCTTGCCGCCCAGTATGCTGTCCAGTTTTTCTATTTTGCCTTTCATTCTGTTTGTGTAGCCGGGGCGGATGTCTGCTTTTAGGGTGACGTTGGTACGGATTCCTTTTTCGGCAAGCACAAAGGTGGCGTCTTTTACTACCTGCATTACTTCGTCCCATTCGCCTTCGATTTCCGTAAACATTGAGGTGGTGCGGCTGGGTAAGCCCGAGGCTTCGATTACCTTTACTACTTGGGCGACGTATTCGGAAAGCTTGTCGCCTACGCCAAACGGCGCGATGGAAACTGCTATTAATGTGTTCATACAATTCTGTCCCTTCGTCTTAGCTAAAATCGAAAATTTGACCCAGGTCTATGTCTAAACCGGGCAGGATTTGCACGGGGATTAGGTCGGTGTTGCCGTAGTAGCGCATGTGGTATTTTTCGTTTATCAGGAGGTGGACTTCTATTGTTTTAAGCTCGGGGTCTACTATCCAGTATTCTTTTACGCCCGCTTCCAGATATTTCTTGCATTTTAGTACGCGGTCTACATACGCGCTGGAGGGGGATAGTACCTCGATTACCATGTCGGGCGCGCCTATTATACCTCTGCCGTCGTGGTCCAGCTTGTCTTTGTCGCAAAGCACCATTACATCGGGCTGCACGACGGTATCGTCGGCTTTGTCCGCATTTAAACGCACATCAAATGGCGACATGAATGCCTCACATTGCCTTCCTGATAAGAAAGTGTCCAGTTCTTTCCATAATCGCCCAACAGACCTCTGGTGGTTTGCTCTTGGTGAGGCCATGTTGTAAATTACCCCGTCAATCAATTCGCAACGTATGTCGTCGTCAAATTTTAGATAATCTGCGTATGTGTAGTATTCTAATTTTTCTGCGAGCATATTATCACTCCTTTGTTTTGATTATACGCAAAATGCCTGCGTTAGTAAACGCTTAGATAAAAATAATGTTCTCGTCGTCGGGGAAATCTTTGGGTTTGTCGCCTGCGATTATCCATGCTGTTCTCGCGCCGTTTTTGCGTAGGGTTTTGTAGGCGGATTGGGTGGTTTTTGCGTGGTAGGGGGAGATTAGCCAGTATTCTGTGGAGGCGGTGGGGTCTAGCTTTTTTAGGGCTTCTGTGATGGGGCTGTCTGTTTCGAAGGTGGTGTAGGCCAAGGCTTCCAGGATTTTTATGCTGTGGGCTGCTCCTTTGCCTTCGGGGATTTGGATGGGGGCGTTGCTTCTTATGCTTTTGCCGTTTGATATAAATGATAGCGGTACGCCTTGTGTTTGGAATTTTTCTGTTAGTGACGCCAGGATTTTTATTGCGCGTTCTTCGTAGTATTCGTTATACCATGCAGGGTGGCGTTCTGCATCTAGGATTAGGGTGATTTCGCGGGCGTTGGAGAAATCTTGTATGTTTACCATGAGTTCTTGTGCTTTTGCCGAGGCTTTGAAATTTATGTTTTTCATGGGGTCGCTTGGGGAATACTCGCGAATGCCTCGGAATGAAAACGGGTCAGGGAAAATCGGATAAATAGTGCGCAAATGCCCGTATACTCGGGTACAAAGTTCGTTTGTCTCGTGTAGCGGAATGGTCGCGGGGTACACGGTTAGCGAGGTGCTTGTCTCGAAGTTGCGTATGTATTTGTTTTCCATCAGGATATCCCATGCGGTGACTTCCAGCCCGCGGATGGCGTAAAATCCGCGCTTTGTGCATGTAAAGCGCAGGCGGCGCGTTATTTTTTGGTGCATTAAAATATGAAAAAGGTCGTGACGATAGTACAGGTCGGAGACGGCATTGGCGGATTGGTCGGCAAACTCCAGCTCGCGGTCTATTTGGAATTTAACGGAAAGCCATGGCAGGGGCAGCCATTTTTGGTTTATTACGGTTTCTTTGAGAATCAGCTCGTCGCCTTCGGTGGCGGATGTCGCGGACATGGTTAGGGACACGCCAACTTTTTCCAAGCACGACGCATTGTATGCCCTTCTTATGAAAACAAAAACTATGAAAAGCGCGATAAAAATGCCGGCGGTTGTCATTACGAGCGACCCCCGTGGTCGCTATGGAAATTCTCCGTGGGGACGGCAACGGCGGCGAGCGCGGACAGTACGGCCTGTCGCTTGCCCTGCGCCCTCATTGTGCTGCGCATGGAAAGCCTATGCGACCAACAAACAGGCGCGAGGTGCTTGATGTCCTCGGGCGTGACAAAATCCCGCCCGTTTAGCATGGCGAAGGCTTGTGCGGCTTGCGCGAGGTGCAGCGACGCACGGGGGCTTACGCCCAGTGCTATGTTTTCGTTTTGACGGATGTGGGTGGCTAGGTCTGTGATGTACATACATAGGTCGCGATGGACGGTGACTTCGCTTACGGCTTTGCGGATTTCATTCCATTCTTCTGCGGTGGAAACGGGTTTTAGGGATTCAAGCGGGTTTTTTTCGTGAGGGGTTAGGAAGCGTTGTATTACGTCGGCTTCGCCTTCGCGTTGCGGGTAGCCGATTTCTACCTGCATTAGAAAGCGGTCGAGTTGTGCCTCGGGTAGCGGAAATGTGCCTTGTGTCTCGATAGGGTTTTGTGTGGCGATTACGAAATACGGACTATCCAGCGGGTAAGTCTCTCCGTCTATGGAAATTTGCCGCTCCTCCATGCATTCCAGCAACCCCGACTGTGTGCGTGGCGTGGCGCGGTTTATTTCGTCTGCCAGTAGGATATTTGTGAAAAGCCCACCTCGGCGGAAGGTAAACTCACCTGTCTTGGGATTGTAGACATTAAGCCCCGTAAGGTCTGTCGGGAGAAGGTCGGGTGTAAACTGAATCCGCTTAAATGTCCCCGCGATAGACGCCGCGAGAGCTTTTGCAAGCGTTGTCTTGCCCGTGCCGGGTACGTCTTCGATAAGGACATGGCCGCCTGCGGCCAGCGCGGTGAGTACCAGGTTTATTTCTTCGGTTTTGCCTATCATTACCTTTTTTATGTTGGTGCGTACTGCGAGCATTTTTTCTTGTGCTGCTTTTATGTTCATAATTTTAGCTCCTCTATGATTTTCGCAAAAATCTTCTCCCGCTCCGTAGATGTATCGTACATGGTAAAGCCGTATTTGGGCAAATACTCCGTCATGTATTGGCTTAATGAGATACAATCCTCCGCGATTTCTCTTAGGCCGTTGTCGTCAAAGCCACGTGTCCAGTCGTGTTTTGTGTCGTGTTTTTTCATGTCGCTGATGATTTCATCTGCGGTTTTATTGTTTAGCACCAGCCCGATAAGTATAAAATTTTCTTTTAAATCATCTATCCCGTACATTTTTAAGATAGGCACTATCTGCTCAAAATCGAATGACCAGCCTTCTATTACAAAGCGGTTTTCCTTTAGCCCGCCATGCGTGTACGGAAATAACCCGCTCCCATCCACCGAAGAAAACATCCCAAGAAAATGGCCCAGAAACGGCGCAATGTTTTTTCTGGTTTCTTCGCCGTTGCCTATGCGGATGTTTAACTGCGGATAGGCTTCTCCAAACGTGGCGACGAGCTTGTCGTTGTTTATGACAAAGTAGTCTAGCTCTTCGCTTATTTTGCGTGCTAAGGTTGATTTGCCTGCTCGGCCTGTGCCTGCGATTATTATGTTTTTCATACGTATCACTTCCATGTTGGGAGAATCTCTAACCAATACCCGTCGGGGTCTGCGATATAATACACTCGCTCGGATTCTGTGTAGCAAATGCAGCCCATTTTTTCATGTAGTTCCCGTGCGGCGGCGTGGTCGTCAACCCTAAACGCAATGTGTGATTTGTTATCGCCAAGCGCGTATGTGCCTTCTTTGTCGTGAAGCCATGTGAGTTGTAAATGGTGTGTTGTTGATTCGTCCATCAGGAATACAAGTTCATCTCCTTCATCTGTTTTACGTCGCCGGTTGCATGTAAGACCCAGTGCTTTGTTGTAAAACTCCAGAGATTTTTCCATGTTTTTTACGTTGATATTTGTATGGCATAATGTGAATTTCATTGTTTCCCTCCTTAAAGTAACCCCTCTTGCTCCATTTTCTCCAGCGACCGGTTTATCGAGACGTCCAATTCTGCCTCTACGTCATAATAAGCCGCGATTTGTGCCAGTGCGGCCAGTGCTTGTTTTATTTCGTTGGCGAGGTTTTCTTTTTTTGGCTCGCCGTATTTTTGGCGTTTGATTCCGCTGCCTTCGAATAGGTTAACCTCGCTTGCTACCTCTCCGCATTCTTCGAGTAAACGCGTTACCATTTGGAAAGGTTGGTTGCCTTCAGGGAAGCGGGTGCGATAGCCTTTTGCCAGTTGATACAGCTTACCCACTGTGTCACTTTTGTCACATGAATGCCCGCAGTTGGTGCATTTAAATTCGTACCCTATGCACAAAGTACAGCCTCCTAACCCACATATTAAAGTTCTCTCAAAGCCGATAATTTAAAGGCGTTGCAAGCTTTTGGCAAAAACATCAAAAGTTTACCCGTTGCCAATATCGAGGCTATGTAGGCTTGAGGATTTCTGAAATGTTTCTGTTACAATGCAAGATTCGGAAAACATTTACCGTATCATTGTTTTCATCAACTTTATAAAAAGCAACATAATCGTAAACCAAAACTGCCGCCCTAAACGCCGAATTATATTCGTACTCGGGGTACATCAGTGGCATTTTTGACACGTGTTTACGAAATTGGCTTAATGTTTTACGAAAATTTACGGTGGGCATTTTGCCGTATTCTTTTAATATTTCGCGTATTATTTTTATATCTGAGTAAGCAGATTCGAGTACCACAACTCTCATAAATTCACCGTTTCCCATTCTTCCCATTCCGCGATAATATCGTCTATATCGTGCCATGCGTTGGGATTTGAGGCGGCTAATGCTTCCGCTTCCGCAAGTTTTTCATTAGTATGGCGAGTGTGTAAAAATTCGTTATATCGTTCCCGTTCTTCGGTGGTTATTCCAAACTCGACGTTCATATCAAACACAGCATTTTCTTGTGGCATAATATCAGCTCCTTAATCCATGTGATAATTATTTTATCATACTTTTAACCCTTTGATACAAAACCCGAGTAACCCCGCTAATTTACAGGCTTCGTTAGCTTTTATCCAAAACATCTAAACCGGAAAAGTAACGCGGACAACCTCGTTTATTGATACAATTTTCTTTGGATTTTCACCATGTTCACCTATAGCCATTTCCAGCCACGTGACGTCATGCCATTTTCCAAATTTGTATCCTGTTTTGCGGAATGTGCCGACATATTCAAATCCAAATTTTTGATGAAATTTTCTGCTTTTTTCGTTTGGCTCGTTGTAGACGGCATATGCGTTTTTGTACCCGAGTTTATCGAGCAACTCGAACAGGCGCGTGTACAGTTTATCTGCGATTCCCGCGCCGTGGTGCTTTGGCGAGATATAGACGGAGACTTCTACATTGTACATATACGCGGCTCTTTCCCTGTGCTTTGCGGCATAGGCATAGCCTAGTATTTTATTGTCGATTTCGTAAACGAGGAATGGGTAACGTTCGGAAATCTCCTTTACCCTGACGTAAAACTCTTGGGCGGTCGGTAATTCTGTTTCAAATGTAATCACTGTGTCCGTTATAAACGGCGCGTAGATTTCCAGGATTTTGGCACTGTCGGCTGCTGTTGCTTGGCGTATATTATGTGTCATTTTCTCACCTTTATCGAGCATTATAGCACTTTTCGCTTGAGCTGTAAAAAATTTTCCCGCCGGCGCGATTTGTTTTTTGTCTTGACGGCGCGAGGGTTTTCACGTAAAAATAAAGGCAGAAAGGAGAGTTTTTTTATGTTGGAAAAAATTGAAACCAAGGAAATTATGACACACCGCGCAGCTTGTGAGAAATACCGCACAAAATATTTTCGTATGGTAATGACAGAGGAAGTCGACCAAGCAGATAATGACCTCGGATATGTAATTTATACAGCAGACACGGAAAAAGAGTTGCGTCAAATACCAAGAAGTGAGTACAAAGGCAAATGTATAGTTTTTACCGCCGGTATAGCCGCCGAGCCTTATCCGCAAGTTGGAAACGTGGTGTACCATGACTAAAATTAAGTTTGAAGAATACAGCAGAGTTTATGTAAATATGAGTATAAAACCGATGGACGACATCACCTTATCCAAGGTAAAATTTAAGGTAGACACGGGGGCAGACAGGACAACTATATCCAAAGAAGTATTGTTTGAACTGGGTTACGGCATGGACTGGATAAAACAAAATGCCGTTGTCTATAAAGATGATGATAAGCCTACCACAGCCACAGGGGATAAGGTTGACGCAGGTTTTATACAGCTTCCGCTAATAAATATCCTTGGCTATGAAGGCAAAAATTGGGCATTTGAAATTATAATGGACGAAAAGCGTGATTTTAGAAATCTTATGGGGCGAGATTTACTTACAGGATTTAATTATCAATTCGATAACGACGATGACATATTTACCATTTCCCGCACAAAAATATTTAAACCACGCTACAAGTTTTTACCTGAACAACAAATAAACGAAATCGCAACACATTAAAAAGCGTTACTTTTCCGGTTTGTACCAAAACACCAAAACCGGAAAAGTAACGCTTTTTTTGCCGAAGAAAAAAGATTATTTGCACCCGCGAGGGTATGTATGTTAAGATGTTTGTGCTACAAGAAGCGTAGCGGCTGTGAGGTGCGACAACACCAAACAGCGCGTGTAGGGATAGTAGGACATCACCTCACACACACGGGCTTAGCCCGCCACTACAGCCATAGTTTAGCATTGTTTTATAACTGTTTCAATGATTGCCTTTTTCTATGTATCATTGTGCAGGGTGTATACATGTTTTATTTTGGTTTATGTATTTGGATTATTTAAGGTGTGTATGAGGATTGATGGCAGATTTTTCTGCCATCCCTACACACCTTTTTGAATTGCGCAAGAATAAGGGAAGGGGGCAAAACGCGGTGACAGGCGGAAATATTTACGGCGGGAAGTTTTTTAGCAAGAATGAGCAAGAAATTTGTTCCATAGGCACGGGGTATGTAGCAAATTTTGTGTCGGGTGGCGGGGCTGACCGAGCAGGGGCAACGCTCACAAACAAGCGGGTATATTTCAGCGGCTCTACTTTTTTTATTGACGCAAAAGGCGACCCTGTTCAGCTTAAACAGCGCAAAGTAATAAACACATGCGACATTACGGGGACGAGTTACTTATTCTTCAATCCGATAAACTATGTAATATTTGCGGCAATTACAGTGCTTGGCGGGATTAGCTCTGTATTATTTTTTGGCGGTGCGGCAAGTTTAATAGGCTTGGTGGTTTCGTTGGTTGTTGCGGGCATTATGGGTGTTAAATATTACTTGGGACGTTTAACGCTAATCTCCATAGAATACGCGGGCGGTAGTATCGCATTTGATGTGCGGTGGATTCAACCGCATGAGCAGGATAATTTTATCCGGAATGTCCACCTTGCAAAAGACGCGATACATGGCGCGTTAACCGTTGCCAAGCCGCCGTCGCAAAGTACCAACCCTGTTCCTCCTAAAGCGGCTGCACAATCCTCATGCCCTCACTGCGGCGAAATAATAAGGAAAAGTGCTGTAACCCCGGGATTTTGCAGAAAATGCGGAGGAGAGCTATGACAACCCTATCGCGCTCTGACGACCATATTTGCATAAAAGGCGAATATTACACCGTTACAAACGGATATTTAACAAAAAACACAGGCGAGGTTAACATACCGATAAATACAATACTTTCTGCCGAGTGTGTAAAGCGGCAGTCCAAGGAAACATTACACATTATGTTGCTCATTTTTGGTGGAGGTTTGGCGGTTGTGGGGTTAGTTTATTGGCTGTACAACACATTATTTTTAATGTTCTTAGGGCTTACAATGACCATGCTTGCAGTTATTATTGTCATTATTTTTGTTGTTTCCGTCCCCGCTGTACTTATTGGCGTAAAATATTTTTTCTCCGGCCAAAACTTTGCGGAGTTTACCACCCTTAACGGGATTTACTGCGTAAAAATCCCACCCGGTGATACGCAAATGGAAAATTTAATAAACACACTATAGCCAAAGGAGAATCTCATGCTTTGTAAAAATTGCGGCACAGCACTGGAAGCAGACGACAACTTCTGCGAAAACTGCGGACAAAAAGTCGAGGACGCAACCCCTGCCCCAACATTAGACCCCACTACACTCCTTAAACACGCTTTCCTAAAGTTGGAAGAAGGAAGATTTAGCGACGCAAATACATTAATCAATCAAATACTATCTGTAGACCCTGAAAATTCAAAGGCATATGTAGCCCAGCTTTTGGCGGAGCATAAACTGTCGGAAGAAGCCATGCTAAATGATTGCGGAACAGAGCTACAAGAAAACATCTCATTTAAACGCGCCCTGCGTTTTGCAAATACCGCAGATAAAGAAATATTGCTAAATTATGCAGAAAACGGCAATAAAAATTTACTGCTAAGCAAACAAAGAACTTATGAAAACGCAGAACACTTTTTGCGGACAGGAGATTATGCGTCTGCCCTGCTTAATTTTTCAGAATCAGGCGACTACAAAGACGCGGAAGAAAGAGCAAAACAAACACAACATTTAGCACAACAAGAGGAAATGTACCTCAATGCGGAAAAACATTTACAATCAGGAAAATTCAAAAAAGCGTTACACCTTTTTACCCATCTTGGGAACTACAAGAACTCACAAGAAAAAGTTAAGCAACTCCAAGAATTATCTGCAAAAGAACAGGAGGCAATAAAACGTGCGCAACAAGAGGAAGTATATATAATTGCAAAAAATTTTTTGCAATTGAATGAGTACGAAAAAGCACTGATATTGTTTGCAAAACTTGGCGATTACAAAGACGCGAAAGAAAAAGCAGAAGAACTCGAAAAATATAAAAAGCAGAAAGAAAAAATACGAGCCTATATAAGCTTGTCAATATTTGGCGTATTCATATTAATGATGATTTTGGCATTTATTAATTAATCCTGATAAAAAACTATAACCTAAGGAGACCAAAAACGGTCTCTTTTTTGTTACCCCTGTAGATGTTTTGTCCCTCTTTCTACTCCTCAAACAAAGCCCGTGCAAACATATCAGCGTCGAATGGTTGCAGGTCGTCGATTCCTTCGCCGACGGTGATAAACCGCACGGGGATGTCCAGTTCATTTTTAATGGAAACAACAATGCCGCCTTTGGTAGTGCCGTCTAACTTGGTTAGAATAATCCCCGTGATATCAGCCACCTCACGGAATAGCTTGGCCTGTTGCAAGGCATTTTGCCCCGTGGTTGCGTCAAGTACGAGGAAAACCTCTCGTTGTGCCTCGGGGAATTTATCCGAGACGATTCTGTTTATTTTGCGCAATTCTTCCATCAGGTTTTTTTTGTTATGAAGCCGCCCTGCTGTGTCGCAGATTAGCAAATCTACGCCGCGTGCCTTTGCTGCCGCCGCCGCGTCGAATACTACCGCCGCAGGGTCGGAGTTTTCTGCTTGGCGTACCATTGTTACATCTGCGCGTTCGCACCATACGGCAAGCTGGTCGATTGCTGCGGCGCGGAAGGTGTCTGCCGCCGCTACAAGCACGGATTTTCCTTCGGACTTATACCATTTTACGAGTTTTCCTACTGTTGTGGTTTTGCCTACGCCGTTTACGCCTATAATTAATAGTACGGCGGGCGTCGTTAGGTTAAACGGGGTTACGTCGTTGGTTAGGGTGGCGGAGATTTCTTCGGCAAGCATTTTTTTTACTTCTTCGCCGTCTTTTGCGTTTTCCAGCTTTACGCGCTCGCGTAGTTTATTTAAAATTTCCATGGTGGTTTCTACGCCCATGTCTGCCATGATTAGGGCTTCTTCCAATTCTTCGAAAAGCTCCTCATCTACAGCACGAAACGCGGCAAATACCTGGTTTACGCCGCCCATGATATTTTCTCGCGTTTTGGTTAATCCCTGTTTAATTTTAGCAAACAAATCCATTTATATCGCTCCTTTTTAAGTAGGGGCTCTGCCCCTACGACCCCGCCGCACAGTCGGGCAAAGCCCGACAATGCTTCCTCGCTTTGCTCCGGAGTCGCGCTTGCGCGACAAAATCATTTTGATTATAATGCCGTCGCGTATTTACCGCAAGGCGCATATACTGTAGAATGCTAAAAAAACAACCCAGAGGTGGAACATGACAAAAAACGTATTAGTACTTTTCGGGGGAGTATCGCCCGAGCATGATATATCAAAAAAAAGCGTAACATCGGTGCTGCACGCGTTAAACGGGCATACCGTTATTCCTGTGTATATTACACGCGAGGGCAAGTGGCTGATGTATGACGGAAAGCTCGACAATATCGCGGGTATTAACTGGGAAAAATTTGGGACACCGGCGATTTTAAGTCCCGACAGGGTAAATCGCGGGCTGCTGCGAATTGTTTCTGAGAAGGTAAAGGCAGTGCCTGTGGATGTTGTTTTCCCTGTTTTGCATGGGCCTAATGGCGAAGACGGCACTATTCAGGGGCTTTGTGACCTTGCGGGGATTCCGTATGTGGGCTGCAATGTGGCGGCGTCGGCGGTGGCCATGGACAAAGCTATTATGAAGCTTGTGGTAAAGGGGCTAAAAATCCCGCAAGCCGATTACCTTGTGTTTGGCGCGGACGAAATAAAAACGGACATAAAAGAAGTAATGAAAAAAATCCGCTACAAAGCCGGTTATCCGTGCTTTGTAAAGCCCGCAGTGGGCGGTTCGGCTATCGGGGTTGCCAAGGTAAAGGATAAAAAAGAACTCCCCGCCGCATTAAATGCTGCGTTAAAGCTTTCTTCCCGCGTGGTAGTGGAAAAAGCCGTAGAATGCCGCGAAATAGAAGTAGGCGTGCTGGGCAAAGGCATAACCGCAAAGGTCTCCGTTCCCGGAGAAGTGCTTAGCGCGAATGAATTCTACGACTACGAGGCAAAATACGAAAACCCGGAATCCAAAACCGTAGTACCCGCCGACCTTCCCAAAGAAACGGTAGAGCAGCTACAAAGCTACGCGCTGGAAATCTTCCGCGCAATCGGTGGCAGCGGCATGTCTCGCGTGGACTTTTTCATTGATACTAAGGGTAAGATTTTGTTTAACGAGATAAATACAGTCCCGGGCTTTACGTCTATCAGCATGTATGCGGATATGTGGAAGGCCAACGGCATACCATGGGATAAATTAATCGGCCAGCTAATAGAAATTGCACTGGAAAGCCGCGCATGAACAAGGATGCACCCATAGGGGTGTTTGATTCCGGAGTGGGTGGCCTTACGGTGGTGCAAGAAATACGACGGCTAATGCCAAACGAAAGCATAGTATATGTAGGTGACACAGCCCGTGCCCCATACGGCGGCAAGGATACGGAAACACTGATAAGCCACGGGCGAGAGATAATAAATTTTTTGGTAGACAAAAACGTAAAAATTGTGGTAATGGCCTGTGGAACAAGCTCGTCAACGTCGTATGAAATTCTTCTGAAGGAGTTTTGTGCGACCCCTATAATAGATACAATCCGCCCTGCGGCGTCGGAGCTTGTGCGAATAGCACAAACCAGGCCTGAGCTTAAACCCGTTTTTATAGCCACTGCTGCTACGGTAAAAAGCGGGCTTTTTGCGAGGTTGTTTGCGGCGCAGTGTCCGCAGGTGGAGCTTTTTTCCAGAGCCTGTCCGCTTTTCGCGCCTATGGTGGAGGCGGGGCTTTCTACGGAGAAAAATAATCCGCTGTTGCAGTTTGCCTCGGACAATTATCTTGCCGACCTGAAGGGCAAGGTAAACGCCCTGGTGCTGGGCTGCACACACTATCCGCTTGTGCAAAACGCGCTAACCCGCACCCTGGGCGATATCACCTTTATAAATCCCGCAACAGCCACAGCCCTCGCCACAAAAGCCGCGATAACCCCCTCGCAATTTGCCATCCCGGAGATAAACTACTACACCAGCGGCGACCCGCAAAAGTTTTCCGAAATCGCACGATTTATTATGGGTAAAGAGTGCAATGCAAAACCCTGCTGCCTGTGATAAATAAAGGGCGGGAGCGGTTTTTTCAAAAACATCAAAATTTTGACATCAAAAATTTCGTGTGGTAGAATAAAGAGTGGTATTTTGCAAAAAATTGGGGGAAGCTTGGTTGAAATATATACTATTAGTGCTGTGCATGATGATTTTTGCGGCTTGTGCGGGGGATTACGCCTCGCGTGACGGTAGATATTATATTAGGGTAGGGTACTTGCCCATCACGCACGCTATGACGCTTTTTGTGACTAATGACATGGTTTCTGACGACGCCCCGTTTGGTTTGGTTTTGGAGCGTTTCAGCTCTTGGCCGGATTTGATGGACGCGCTTAACGGCGGCCATATTGATGGTGCGTCGGTACTTATTCAGCTTGCCATGGCGTCCAATGAGGCGGGTGTGGATTTGCGTGCAGTCGCTCTCGGCCACCGTGACGGTAATATCGTGGCTGTGGCAAACTATATCGAGACAGTGCAGGATTTGCGCGGCAGAATCGTGGCGATTCCCAGCCCTATGTCCACGCATAGCTTTCTTTTGAAGATGCTGCTTTGGGAAAACGACATGACTGCCGACGATATCACGATTATCCAGTTGCCGCCTGCGGAAATGGTCCCTGCGCTGGCCAGCGGAAGTATCTCCGGCTACGTTGTAGCCGAGCCGTTTGGTGCAAGAGCCGTTACCCTCGGCGTCGGCAGAAAGCTTGCGGAGTCGGAGGAGATTTGGGAAAATTCGATTTGCTGTGCGTTGGTTTTTTCCTATGATTTTATTTCAAATAACGAGGAAATCGCAGACCTGTTTATGCAAAAATATCATCAGGCCGCGGCGTTTTTGCAGCAAAATATTAACCCCATGTCGGAAGAAATCCGCGAAATCGCCCTGCGCCACCTCCCCATAGACGAAGAAACACTCATATACTCGATGAAATGGATTTCCTTCAGCGAGCTGGATATATGCGAAAATGAATATGCCGAGCTTTACCGCCTTACCTTGGAGCTTGGTTTGCTTGCGTCGCCGCCTACCTTTGAAGATTTTGTGCTTAATCATTGCTGTATAGGCGAGCTTGCTCGCTAGGGTGAGCTTGCTTGCCGCGGGAGGCATGTTTTAATGGGAAAATTGATTGGTTCGTTTTTGCATAAGCTTTTCTTTGCCGTTTGTGCGGTGGTTATTTTGCTGGTCGGTTGGCATTTAATCGTTGTGTTTGGCGGGTTTAATCATGCGTTGTTTCCGCCGCCCTTTGTTGTATTTGCTACGCTGGGGGAGATGATAACCTCCGGCGAAATTTTTATTCATATTAGGATTAGCCTTTGGCGATTTTTTGTCGGATACTCGCTTGCGGTGTTTGTTGGTCTTGTTATGGGGCTTATCGTGGGAAGGTTGGACTTTTTGTCGCGGCTGGTTGAGCCTACTGTCCAGTTAATACGTCCTGTCGCACCTGTTGCTTGGATGCCGTTTATTGTTTTGCTTTTTGGCATTGGGGACATGCCTGCGATTATGGTTATTTTTCTTGCGGCCTTTTATCCTGTTTTAATGTCCACCATCAGCGGCTCAAAAAAAATTAATGTGAATTATCTTAACATTGCTAAAATGTTTGAAATTAAGCAGCCACAGGTTTTTTTAAAGATTATTTTACCTGCTATTTTTCCATACATAGCTAACGGAATGCACATGGGGCTTGGTACTGCATGGGTTTTTCTTGTCGCGGGCGAGATGATGGGCGTGCGCTCGGGGCTGGGCTTTCTTATCATGGATTCGCGTAATAACATGCAGCCCGAGGTTTTGCTTGCGACTATTTGCGTGATTGCTCTGCTTGGGCTTTTGCTGGATAAAATCATCACGATGTTTGAAAGCCGAGTAAATAAACATTGGGGAATCAAGGGAGATTAGGTTATGTACATTGAGATTAATGGCGTGAGCAAGCAGTTTATGCATAATGAATCCCCGATTATGGCGTTAAAGGATATTAATTTGACGATTGAAAAAGGGGAGTTTATCAGCTTTTTGGGGCCTTCCGGCTGTGGAAAAACTACGTTGTTAAACATGCTCGCGGGCTACGACAAGCCCACGGAAGGTGAAATAAAAATAGGCAGCAAAGTCGTGGAGGAGCCTTCTATAAAGCGTGTTACGGTATTCCAGGGCTACGGGCTTTTGCCGTGGCGCACCGCTCGGAAGAATATCGAGCTTGGCCTGGAATCCCTTAAAATGAAGAAAAAAGAACGAAAGCAGGTCGTTGACCATTTTATAGATATGGTGGGGCTTACGGATTTTGCCGACCACTTCCCGTATGAGATTTCCGGCGGAATGCGGCAGAAAGTGGCTATTGCGCGTGCCCTTGCCGTTGACCCCGAGATTATTTTTATGGACGAGCCTTTTAACGCGTTGGATTTGATTTCTCGTTCTATTATACAAAAAAGCATTTTAGACTTTTGGAATGAGCGAAAAAAGACCATAATATTTGTAACTCACTTTTTAAACGAGGCGATTAAGCTGGCTAATCGGATTGTTATTTTTTCGCCTTATCCCGGCAGAATCGTTAGGATTTTGGACGTGCCGCCCGGGGCTAAAATTGATGACTCGCCCGAGTATCAGGAAATTAAAAATGAAATTATCAGTGTTTGTGAGGTTTTGTCGTAATGCTGACTTTGATAGCAACTGCTGCGTTTGGATTGGAAGCCGTAGTAAAACGCGAGGTAAGCGAACTGGGATTTAAGGATATTAAATGCTTGGACGGCAAGGTGGAGTTTGCGCCTCATAATGGGGATTTGTTTGACGCGATTGCGCGGGCTAATTTGTGGCTGCGCTCTGCCGACCGTGTTTTGCTGAAAATCGGGGAGTTTCCCGCTACTACATTTGACGATTTGTTTGAGAAAACTAAAGCTCTCGCATGGGATGAGTGGATTCCTGTTGACGGAAAATTTACCGTCACGGGGAAATCTGTGCGGTCGGGCTTATTTAGCGTGCCCGATGTGCAGTCCATTGTGAAAAAAGCCGTGGTGGAAAAGCTGCGGCAAAAATATAAGGTCGAGTGGTTTAAGGAGACAGGCGCGGAGTACACCATACAGGCCGCGCTTTTGAAGGACGTCGCTACGCTGACTATTGATACAACGGGAGTTGGTAACGGCCTGCATAAACGCGGCTACCGCGCCCGCGCAACCCGTGCGCCCATGAAGGAAACCATGGCTGCGGCGTTAATTTCTCTCGCGCACTATACCAGGAAAAAGCCATTTCTTGACCCATGCTGCGGAAGCGGTACATTGCCGATAGAGGCGGCGTTAATCGCAAAAAATATCGCGCCCGGCTTATCGCGCAAATTTGTATCGGAAAAATGGAAAATCATTCCGCAAAAGGCATGGAAGGACGCTCGCTCCGACGCTTATGCCCAAATGCGAACGCAGGCCGAGCCAATCATCCACGCCGCCGACATCTCCCCGGAAGCCGTGGAGCTTGCACAGGCCAACGCGGAGCTTGCGGGTGTGGACGATTGCATTATCTTCCATAATCGACCAGCTTCCGAGACGGTTTTGCCTGCCGAAAACGGCATTGCCATCATAAACCCACCCTACGGCGAACGCCTAGGCGCAATAAAAGAAGCCGAGACACTGTACGCCGAGCTTGGGCGGCTGTTTAACCCCACACGCTGGAATGTGTATGTAATCACCCCCGACGAGTTTTTTGAATCGTCGTACAAAAAGAAGGCCAGAGCCAAGCGTAAGCTTTTTAACGGGATGATAAAAACGGATTACTACCAGTATTTCTAGCGACTAAAGGAGTATTACACATGAATTTAAAAAAATCTATAATGGCGTTGTTGTTTTCTGTTGTGCTGATTGCGGTCGCGCTTGTTGGGTGCGGCGGCGTGGAAATCCCCGAGCCGTACGAGGTAAATGCTATAGGGCAGGGGCAACAGACATTCCGTTTTGTTGTGGTGGACGACGAAGAAAACGCCACCGCATGGGACGTAAGCACCAACGAAAACACCGTAGGCGCGTCTTTATTGGAAGTTGGGCTTATCGTGGGTGATGTTTCTGCATGGGGCTTGCTTGTCACCGCCGTAAACGGTTTAACCGCCGACTTTGACGCAGACGGAGCGTGGTGGGCCTTCTACATCAATGGCGAAATGGCTATGCAAGGCGTAGACGCCACTTATATCCAAGACGGCGATACCTATGCGTTCGTATTTACAGCAGGGTAGACTGCCCGTACGCGATTTAACCATTTTCGCAATGCTCGGCGCGTTGATGTTTGTATCGCGTATTTTAATGATGGCGATTCCTAATGTGCATGTGCTGGGGCTTTTTATCGCCGCGTTTACGCTCACCTATCGGGTGCGGGCGTTGATTCCCCTTTATGTTTTTGTTTTGCTGGATGGTATTTATTTTGGATTTTCTGTTTGGTGGATTCCGTACCTTTATGTATGGCTGCCGCTGTGGGCAGTGTTTATGGTCGTAGGGAAAGTTAATCTGCCGGATAAGGTAAAGCCCCCTGTTTATATGGTTTTATGCGCTTTGCACGGGCTTTCCTTCGGGACGCTTTATGCTCCCGTACACGCGCTGTTTTTTGGGTTAAGCTTACACGGGATGTTGGCGTGGATAGCTGCAGGGCTTTACTTTGATATTGTACACGCGATAGGGAATTTTGTGGCAGCGGTTTTGGTTATACCGCTGGTTAAGCTTCTGCGTGTATTGGATAAGGGCGTGCATTTGAAGAAATAGTTCATTGTGCTATACTTGATTAAATTCCGTGCCATGGATTTGCCTAAACCTTTGCCGCATAAATGTAGTATTTGGGAAGGACTGTCGCTGCAAAACGATGGGGTTGGACGAAATATGCTTTTAAAGCAAGAAGAAAGGCTGCCTATACTCCAAGGCAGCCTTTCTTCTTACTTATTTTTGCTAAATTGCCAAAGTTTGTTTAGTGACGGTATTATGCGAAATTCTGCATGGTTTAAATACATAGCATTGTAAAAATTATACCATAATCGGAAATCCGGAAATTTGGCATAATGACTTACGGAACGATGATTACGTTGCCAAGGTTTTAGCCCGGCATAATGGATTCCCCAAAGTACATCTATACGGGGATATCCCCCGATAGAGCAATAACGGATATCAATATTTGTCCATCTGCCCGACCATAGCATGGTTGCCATTTGCATTTCCGGCCAAAGGAATTTATCCGTGTATTTTGTAATACTCGGGTTGTTTAAGGCGTGACGAAGTGTGCTGTATTCTTCCGTTGATGGCGCAAGCACCCACAAACCGGAGTTTACACCCATATTGTGCGGGTTTTGTTTAACACGGTCTGTTATTTCCTTTGGGATTTTTTTGCCATGTGGGCATAGCGGCTCGTATAGCGTATGCCAGCTCCATTTTTGTAAATTTTTTGTTCCGTTGGAATAACAGTCGGTTTTATTCTCCATAAGAATGCCTGCCGGCGTGTCTAATTGAAACAATGAGTCGTAGCTGTGCAACGGCAGCACATCGGCATCCAAAAGAATAATTTTGTCGTAGTCGCAAAGACGGAGTGCTTGGAATCGCGTCGGAAGTATTTTGCGGTCACTTCTGCCGCCGACTGCCGTTTTGTTAAATCTCAACTCGTCTATGGTGATAACCTCATCATACAACACACGTAAAGCTTGTTTTGCTTTTTCGGAAACATCGTCTGTTACAAGGCATACACAATCTATTGTTGTTTGCATTTTTAGCGCGTACGCGAGAACCAAAGCCCCCGGTAGGTAGCCGTCCCCGCGCATAATAAATGTTACATAAGCATATCGCACAGTGGAATCCTCCCATTATCAGAGGAATCCACCGTCCGTTACAATTTAATTTTAGGCATATTGCAGACATTGGGCATTCCCCTTTAATTTGCGTCTTGTTTGCTCCACAATATGCCAAAAGTGTCCCTTGTCGGGAATTTAAAACCGTACTGCATCATGGTTGATTCTCCTTCCAATAAAGCGAAATAATTCGCTATAAAAAATAGCCGTGGGCGCACCACAGCCATAATAAACCATTCCATATTTTATGATGGACAGCAGATTATAGTTATGACACGCCAAAAAAGCCCTGTGATTTTTACACAGGAAAATCTAAGCTAAGCGTCACAACTATAAAATCATCCTCTCACCCTTTCCATGCCTTGCGGGATATTTTTATCACGGATTGCATTTACATGTCAAATAAAAAACGAGAGCGTCGGGGGTTTGCCCAACGCTCTCGTTTTTATTAATGCATATGCAGGTTGCCGATGATATTGTTAAGAATTTGGGCTTTGTCCTCGGGAGGCAGGTCGCTCATTGCGCTTTCGAGGTCGAATCCTATGGCGGCCAGTTTGTCAATCATGGAGCTGCCGTCGTTGCTGTTTTGGATTGCAACGTCGTCGCCAAAGATGAGATACGACCACCAAGCGTCTCGGGGAAAGCCGTCTTCGAATACAATATTGTGGCGTTGTGGGATACGTTTGTCGGGGGTGTCCTCGTTTGGCAGTTGGGCGAACTCGGGCTTGTCCGGCATTATGGCGCAATGGGCGTCCATCGCTGCAAATTGCAGCATTACAGGGATGATATCTGCGTCGGGGTCGTTTGCGCTGCCGGGGACGGTAAATGGGATTTGGTAGCGATACCAGCCGTTGTTGTGTCGCTCGGGTTTGATGTAGTGGCGGTTTAGCCTAAACACCATCGGGTTTTCTGTGTCTCCTGCGAAGTAGATTTTTAGCTTGCAGGTTTCCTGGCGGCGGTCGTTTTCTCCGCCGTTTAGCCAGAATGTGAACATGTAGTCCGTTTCCTTTTGCAATGCCATATGGGGCGAGTCGATTTGATGCCAATTCTTGTGCCAGTCGCCCAGGCAAAAAACCTCGGTTAGCCCTCCACACATGTCTGTTACATATACTCGTTCTTCTTTTTGCGAAGCCTTCCATTTACGTGGCTCAAATGCTATATAATTTTCCATGGTATCCTCCGATTTTTTCGGCGGACACGCCAACATAAGGGTGTTTTCTCCTACGAAGCGTGCCCTGCCGTTTTTTACGAGACCTTTGGCTCGTTTTGGGTAGGTTGCTTCATATTCTTGCCCACTTGAGTCGAAGACTCGAATAGTTTTAAGCGTTTCGTTTTTTGTGATGGGTGTCTCCCCCTTTCGCTTATCGGAATAGTAGCATATAAATTGACTTTTGCGCAAGTTTGCGTGACAATGCGGGTGGAGGGATTTTTATGCCCGCGTCACGTAAATTTGTCGTTAAAACTTTGGAAAATTTTATTTTAATCGCGCTGTTTGGCGGATTTTTTGCTGTGCCTGTTTATTTGAGTACATATACGCCGCGGTTTTTGTGGGTCGCGGGTGGGGTTTTTGTTTTGGTGCTTTTTGCTACTACGTTTTTTAGGCGTGGGGTGGCTATCGGGCGCGGGTTTGCGGATTTTATGCCTGTGGCTTTTATTCCGCTTTCTGTTTGGGCGGCGCGGAGTGGGCATGGGGGGCTTGTTACGGTTTTTTCTGTTGTTATGGTGATTGTTATTATCGGGAGCTTTGTGCTTTTACATATGGCCAGGATGGACGAGACGTTGGAGGTTATGCCGCTTTCTTCTGCCGCGCCTGTGCGGCGGATTATTTCGTTTAACTATAAGCTGATGGCGGGGCTTGCAGGGTTGGTTTTGGTGCTTACGCTGGTTTTGTTTTTTGCGGTGGTAATGCCTGTGTTTGGCATTTTGGCGGAGATTTTCCCGGGGCTGCCGGAGTTTGTCCATCCCGAGAGGCCTGATATGGAGGTGGCGCAAAGACCCATGGGAGGGTTGCGCGATTTGGAAACGCCGGGAATGCTTTCTCGTGAGCAATCGCCCGTTATGCAGATTTTTGGGCTTGTTATACGGATTGTATTTTCCGTGTTTATTGTTGTCGCTGTGGCATTTTGCGGCTATATGATAATCCGCGCTTTTTTGAAATGGAGCGGCACGCGCAAAATATACTATGAGCAGATGGCAAAAGACATGGACGCCATAGACGAAAAGGAATTTATCCTACCCATACGCAAAAAAGAACGCACCCAACAGCCCGATAACGAAATCCGCCGCCGCTTTAAAGCCGCAGTAAAACGGCACATAAAAAACGGCGTACCGATTGAAAAATCAGATACGCCGTCGGATATGCAGGTGCGGATAACTGCGGAAGATATCGGGGTCGGGGAGTATGAACAAGTGCGTTACGGGGAAATCACATAACAACAGGTGCGGCGATTCCCAGCAGGCCGAGGCCTGTTTTTAGTACTTGGCGTACGGCGGCGGTGAGGGCCAGGCGTGCGCGGCGTACGGGTTCTTCTTCTGCGAGGATTTGGTGCTTGTGGTAGAAGGCGTTGTAGGCTTGGGCGAGTGCGATTAGGTGGCGGGCTATGATGTATGGCTCGTAGACTTCTGCGGCGTCTTGTATTTTTGCGGGGAAGTCGTGGATGATTCGCAGTACTTCGAATGGCTCGTCGTCGGCAAGCAGGTCTGCGTCAAAGGATGAGCCGGAGATAAGTGCCAGCCCAAGTGCGCCGAAGTCCATTCTGCTTTCGGCGGAGAGAGATTTTTTTAAGACACTGCACGCACGGGCGTGGGTGTATTGTACATACGGGCCTGTTTCGCCATCAAAGCTCAGCATTCTGTCCCAGTCGAATACAGTGTCTTTTATGCGCGAGTTGTAGAGCTTGTTAAATTTTAACGCGCCTATGCCTACTTGTTCGGCTACGCGTTCTTTGTTGTTTAGGTCGGGGTTTTTTTCGTTTATTATTTCAAGGGTTTTTGATACGGCTTCGTCGAGAAGGTCTTCTACTTTGATTACATCACCTCTGCGGGTGGACATTTTTCCTTTTTCGAAGAGATACATGCCGTAGGGGATATGCTCCAAGCCGCCTGCCCATGGGTAGCCCATAAGCTCCACTACCTTCATCCACTGGGCAAAGTGTAGGCTTTGCTCGTTGCCCGTGACATACAGGCATTTGTCAAATTTGAAGGTCTTGTAGCGGTCGATGGCGGCGGCTATGTCGCGGGTGGTGTACAGCGTGCCGCCGTCGGAGCGCAAAATAAGGCTTGGGGGCATGTTAAATGCCTCCAGGTCTACTATTTTCGCGCCTTCGCTTTCTTTTAGCAGGCCTTTTTTGTCGAGGGTTTCCGCTACGTCTTCCATCATTTTGCCGTTGTAGTAGCTTTCGCCGCGTACTAGGTCGAAGCTGATATCCAAGCGGTCGTATACCCTTTCGAACTCATACATGCTTAGCTCACAAAACCACTGCCATATGCGTAGGCTTTCTTCGTCGCCGTCCTGCATTTTTATTACCCATGAGCGGGCTTCGTCGTTTAGGGAGGGGTCTTTGTCGGCTTCTTCGTGAAATTTTACGTACAGGCGTACAAGCTCGGAGATTTCTTTCTTATTAACCTCGTCCTCGTTGCCCCATTTTAGATACGCCGTGATTAGCTTGCCAAACTGTGTTCCCCAGTCTCCGAGGTGATTTATGCTCGTCACGTCGTAGCCCAAAAAGCGGTATATGTTGTCCAATGTTTTGCCGATAATGGTTGTCCCAAGATGGCCGATATGAAAATGCTTTGCTATGTTTGGCGAAGAATACTCCACTACAATGGATTGGCCTTCTCCCTTGCCGTTTGCGCCGTATTCCGGCCCTGCGTCCAGCACCTCAAACAGAACGGCATTTACAAACGCCGTGCGGTTTAAAAAGAAGTTTACATACGGGCCTGTTGACCTTGCCTCACCAAGCCAGCTTGGGCGATTGGCTTCTATTTTTTCTGCAAGCTCCGACGCTATGGCCGGTGGCGATTTTTTCAGCTTCTTGGCCAGCCCATAACATGGGAACGCAAAATGCCCCAGCTTAGAATCCGGTGGGGTCTCTATTGATATTTCCAGCTCCGCCTTTGGCAGCTTTGTGTGTGTGGACAGCACCTCCGCCAACGATTTTGTAAAGTCCAGGCGTTTTATTCCGTATTCATCCATGTTAAAAACCTCCCGCAACTCCGCGCGTTCTTTGCGCGGTACTTGTTATAGTACGATATTTTAGGTCATAATTGAGAATATCTCTAATAACTGATTATACACATATCTTAGCATTAGGAAATAGCAAATTACGATACATGCCACATTTATTAACTTTATTATCCACTTTTGTCCGACTTCGTCAAGAAAAGTTGTGGATATCATTTGAAAAACGGCGATAAAAAGTAATTCGCCCATGAGTATCATAAACTCGCGCATATGTAAACCCCTTTTAGATAATTTTTTGGGAAGATGTACCCGTAGTGTGTGGGTTGTGGTGTCGTGATTTTTTAGTATAATTTGTGGGGGGTGATGTTTTGTGGAAAATGATTATTCGAGGATTTTGAGCCAGCGGGAAATTGATGGGCTGTTTTGTTTGGATAATGAAACGCTTGCCGGGATGTTGGATGAGATTATTAAGGAGCTTGGGTATAATCCCTGTGTTTTTGATGCAATGGGGGATGGTCAGGTTGAGTATAGGGAATGGGGTTCGGAGATAAGTGATGTTGATTGTGTGTTTGATGTGGGTGGATGGGTTAAAGCTTATGAAGGTGTAGCTATGTCGTCGGAGCGTACCGAGGTGTTTTGTGAGTGGAGGGATGAATGATGGATTTTGAGGCTGTGTTGTTTGATTTGGATGGTACTTTGTTGGATAGGAGCAGGGCGGCGGATTCTATGTTTTTGGCTGTTGTTGGGGAATGTTATTCCGGTGTGTCTACCGAGGGGATGTTGCACAGCTTCAGAAAATACGATAACAATGGTTATAGTAATAAAGTCGAGGTATTAAATAGTCTATTCGACGAGTACCCGCCCGATTACAGAATACCTTCTCCGGAGATTTATGATTTTTGGAATGCTCGTTTTATTGATTTTTTTTCGTTGGAAGAAGGCGTGCTTGACACGATAAGGTTAATCGTTAGCGGCGTCAAAACGGCGATAATAACGAATGGTTATACAAAAACGCAAAATGCAAAAATCGCTAAAGCGGGATTGGATAAAATTTTTGATACAGTAATCATATCCGAAGAAGCGGGCGTAAAAAAACCCGACCCGCAGATATTTAACCTCGCGCTGCAAAAGCTGGGCGTAAGTCCGCAAGAGGCGTTATATGTCGGGGATAATTTAGTAAACGACGTAGACGGCTGCCAAAAAGCGGGTATGTACGGGGTTTGGTACAATCCCGAAAAATTAAAAAACGAAACGGACATAGTTCCCTTTAAGGAAATCACGGATTTTTCGCAAATCCTACAGATGATAGGGTAAGGGGTTGCAATGTATTTAAACTATGTAAAATCCCGCCCATCCCAGTAATCACATAGGCCGGCACGCTTTTGGTCAAAAAAACAAAAGTCTCTGCAATGGACGTTGCCATTGCGACTTACACCAATGAAGCCGCTTAAATGCCGCCTAACCCTTTGTTTATATGGGCCGGAACGCTTTTAACCAAAAAAACAAGTAAAAAAATGGAAATTACATATTCATGCCGTATTTTGTGGTATTTTGTTGTCATTTATTATTGACAACAAGCTACGCCGTTGGTATTCTTGCTCGCAAAGAAACATCTCGGTTGCTGTTTTAACAGGTATCTCCACCATCGACGAGGGCATATTATCTACAATACGAGTGTGTTGGGAGATGTGCCATATGAACGACAATTATCTCCCGCACAACGGCAGACGCCGTTAGCGAAGACCCATACCTCATAAATGTTCGCGACCTTGTTCTTTCACATATGTTATAATTATTAGGATTTTTGTTGTCAAGGTAGCTTTATAAATAACGGTAACGCTCAAGACCTCAATGAAGCGGGAAAATTGTCGCTATTGCTTGCCACCTTTCCATGATATAATTACTTTGTAGTAGAAAATTTATATTAGGCGGTGAAATTATGCAAGTGGAATTACGGCGGGTTGAACTTGAGGATAGGGAAATCCTTGCAAACCTGTTAGAAAAATATGATTATGAATTTTCGCAATATGATGGGCGGGGCGTAAATAAACTTGGCTTAATAGGTTATCCGTATCTTGATTTTTACTGGACAGACAAAGATAGGCGAGCGTATTTTATTGATGTAGACGGCAATTTAGCGGGGTTTATTATGATTTTTAATTACCGAGAGGAAGGCGACCCGGAGACGGATTATCAGATTTCTGAATTTTTTGTTATTCATAAATACCGCCGTTCGAGCGTTGGAAAGCAAGCATTTTTTCAAGTGCTTGATAAGCATAAAGGGCGGTGGGGATTAGGGACTCACCCCAAAAATGTTGCGGCAGTGAATTTTTGGGAAACATCCATCAATGAATACACAAAAGGCCAATATGAATCGAAAACAAATCCTGACGCTTATCCTGACGGTTCGCACGGTAATATGTTCTATTTTGATAACGGACAACGCGCAGTATAAGCATTTTCTTTACCGAGCGCACTTATACAGTAACCTTAAAACGGTGACTGTCGTGCGCCCCGTTGGGGATTAAAAAGATAGCGGTCTTCGCTCCTGTAAAGTCTAAAATATTCTCTTCAAGAGCAAAGACCCACTATCTGAAAAATAATATGCCCCCTTTCGCGTTTCCACTCAAAACCAATGTTTTACCGCAAACAGGGCAGTTGAGTATATTTTAGTAGTGCTTCAAATTTGAAACACCCTTCATATCATAAATCCTAGGAGTAGTGAATTGCCTATCATTAGCTATATCTACAAATGAATATGTAAGTAGGCATTATCTGTATTCTGTACAGAATGAGGGGAGCCGTTATGAGCGGTTACAATAAAACCATTTACAAATTAGGAAATGAATCAATTGATTTTTCCATTTATGAAGAAGCTAAAAAATATGCTATTGATTATGTAAAAAATATTGATTCAAGAAATGTTTACCCTACTGACAAAGCCATTGATAATTTAACGATATTTTTTGAAGATATGCCTGAAAGTGGTGCAGAAACTTTTGAGATATTAAGAATGCTCAATGATTACGGTTCTCCTGCTACTGTTGCACAAACTGGCGGTAGATACTTTGGACTTGTAAACGGCGGAGCGATTCCTGCCGCACTTGCGGCAAAATGGATTGCAGACGTGTGGGACCAAAATGCTGTTTTGAATGTTACATCGCCCATCGCTTCAGCATTGGAAGATGTATGTGAAAAATGGATTGTTAATCTTTTAAAACTTCCACAAGGTACAGCCGTCGGATTTGTCGGGGGCAGTTCTGCTGCCACGCTTTGTGGCATTACCGCCGCAAGGAATTATTTGTTAAAGAAAAAGGGTTATGATGTCGCTAAAAAGGGGATTTTTAATGCACCGCCGATTAGAGTTGTTTTAAGCGAAGAAGCCCATTCTACTGTTTTTAAGGCTCTTTCAATACTGGGATTGGGTTCTGAGAGAGTTGAAATGGTAAAATCGGACAGTCAAGGACGGATAGACCACTCACAAATCCCTGCTCTTGATGATAATACTTTGCTAATATTGCAAGCAGGAAATGTTAATACAGGCGCATTTGATAACTTTGATTTGCTATGTAAAGAAGCTAATGCAAAGGGCGCATGGGTTCATGTTGATGGGGCATTTGGATTATGGGCAAGAGTGTCAGACGAGTTTGGCCATCTAACAAAATCGCTTTCTTTGGCAGATTCATGGTCTGTAGATGCACATAAAACCTTAAATGTTCCTTATGACTGCGGAATCATTCTGTGTCGCAATCGTACTGCATTAACAGACGCATTGCATATGGAAGGCTCATATATAATTTACAGCGAAAAACGTGACGGTATGCTTTACACAATGGAAATGTCCAGACGTGCAAGAAGTGTGGAACTTTGGGCAACCTTAAAATCATTGGGCAAAAATGGCGTTAAGGCACTTGTTGAAAACCTTTGCGAAAAGGCGAGATATTTTGCTGATAGATTAAAAGATAATGGCTTTGAGGTATTGAATGATGTTTGCTTTAACCAAGTGAACGTATACGTTGGGGATGATACAGCTACACAAAATATCTTGTCAGCCATACAACATTCTGGTGTGTGTTGGTGCGGTGGAGCAAGCAGATTTGGAAAGCCATTTATAAGGATAAGTGTTTGTTCGTATAAAACTACTTATGAGGATATTGATATGTCCGTCAAGGCGTTTGTTAATGCGAAAAACATCATATGTAGAATCATTGTATAACAAAGCAAGTATGCAAAAATACCGTTAAGTCCTTATGGTTGTAATTATGCCACGAGGCTTTTTTATTTGCCCGTTGTTTTTTATGAAAAAACGCGACAAAAGCCCCAACATAGTGTATACTTTGCATAAAAAAATTTATGGGGGTTAACGGATGTTTAAGAGATTATTTATTGCCGCAATTTTGTTGAGTGTCGCGCTGGTTTTTTCTGCGTGTGCAGACAACAATGAAGAAACACCGCAACAAGAACAAACACAGGAAGACCGGACGGAACGGGAAGACGCTACACCGGTAGTAACCGAGCCTACACCCGCACCCGAGCCAACACCGCAACCTACGCCGGAGCCTACACCCGAGCCGCAAATCGAAGGCACGCTCCTATGGGCGATTGACTTTGATACGGATGATTTTCCGGGGTTTGGTGGTGCGCAGGTAGAGGCCGAGCGCGTTACGGATTTTGGGCGCGACGACGACTACTCACTTAGGCTTACTAATGTCACGGGGGATTATACCAGTGGTAATGGTAACTTCTTCCGATTTAACCTTCCCGAGACTATTGTGCAGGGTGGTACTTATATTGTTTCGTGGTGGGTTTATATCCCTAGCGACCGAAACCACGGCAAAACAACCATCCCCGGCAGTGGGCTAAACTTTGACGGGATTTTTGGGTCGGGTGCTCACCAGCCCACAAATGCTTGGGATTTGAATACCACTACGCGCATGGATTCTTGGGTGCATTTTCAGCAGGAGTTTACGCTCGACCATCATTCCGGTGACGTTAACGCGATTATCTTCCGATTTCGTGTAAACGAGCCTGAGCGCGTACCCACCGTTTGGTACATCGACAATATCCGCGTTTTCGAGCTTGGTATAGAAGAGCATGTCATTCCCGAGTGGGACACCGACCTGCCATCACTCGCCGCACGCTGGGCGGATTATTTCTACTTTGGCAACATTCTTGAGCCTGCAATCATCCGCGACAATCCTCGCGGTGTAATAGAAATGTTTCTGCACCACTACAACTCCGTCACCGCAGAAAACGCCATGAAGGTAGACGCCATCTCAGGTGGCCGTACCCAGGCCACACGTCCTTCAGGCCTTACCCTCGGCGGCGCACGCGCCATGGTTAACTTTGCGGAGCAAAACAACCTTTACATGGTAGGCCACACCCTTGTATGGCATTCTCAGTCCGCACCGTGGCTATATCGCAACGCTGCCACAGGCGAATATCTAACCCGCGCAGAAGCCAAAGAAAACATGCGCTGGTTTATCGAGCAATACGCGGGCTACTTTGGTGACCGCATACATGCATGGGACGTCACAAACGAGGTGTTCACAAACGGCGGCGGCGGAAACCGCGCAGCAGAAAGCCCCGAGGGCAGCCCCGTATACGACGTAGGCACATGGCAACGCTCACTCCGAAACTACGTACCCTGGTACAACGCCTTCGCAAACGGCGCGGACTTCGAAGCGGGCGAGCGTGCATATGACTACATTTACTATGCCTTTGTATTTGCCCGTCGCTACGCGCCTTCTGCCCTTCTTATCTACAACGATTTTAACGAAGAATTCCCGCACAAGCGCAACGCGATGGCAAACATGACAGAAGAACTCAACGAACGCTGGCACAACGACGCAACAAACAACCCTGCCTACGGCAATCCCAACCATCCCGACTACGGTCGCCTTCTGATAGAAGCAATAGGAATGCAAGCCCATTACAACAGCGGCACAAACATGGATAATGTACGTGCGTCAATAGAACGCTTTTCCCAAACAGGCGCACGCATTCACGTCACAGAACTCGACATCCACTTCTCCGGCCACGTTAACCCCGACGGCAGCATGACACCCGCCATCCAAGAACGTCAGGCCACCATGTTTGCACAACTATTCCAATGGTATCGCGAATTCTCCGACTACATCGACCGCGTAACCATCTGGGGACGCGACGACAGCACTAGCTGGAGAAGTACTAATGCACCAACTCACTTCGACCGCCTTTACCGCCCCAAAGCTGCTTTCTGGGCTATTTACGACCCTGATGGGTGGAGGGATAGGATATAGTTTTAGGTCAAAACCGTAGGACCTTGGGACGCTGTCCCAAACCCTGCAAGGGGGCATTGCCCCCTTGACCCCTAACATTTGGAGGATGATTACATGTACAAGAAATTTACAGTGGTTGCGCTTTTTGCATTTGTACTTGCGTTTGCTTTTACGGCTTGCGGAGGTCGGGATATTGGTGGGCGGGCGTTTAGTTATGTGCGTGATAGTGCGCCGGCTGCTACGCCCGAGCCTACGCCTGCACCTATACCTATTTTGCCGCCCGAGCCTGAGGTTATTGATTTTGAGGCTATGTATGTGCCTGCGGCGGGTAGTGTTTCGTTGCGGGTTGAGACTATGGGCAGCCAGCAGTGGGATGGGGCGCAGGTTCCTATTGCTACTTTGGGGCTGGAGTCAGGTAATGCTTATGAGTTTACTTTTGATATCTTTACTGCGGTTACGCAGGACGAGGTTGATATTAGTATTTTGTTGCAAACCAGTGGGCCGCTTTGGAGGCATATAGTGCCTACTCATGTGTTTACGCCCGATTGTGCCATGGAGTGGCATACGATTACGGGGGTGCTTGACCTTACGGGGGTTGCTTCATTGCCTGATAATATTCAAATTGTTAAAAATGCAAGTGGGCCTAATCCAAGCTCTAATGCTACGTTTTATATTGATAATTTTACCGTGCGTCATGGCGGTGAGATTATTGCGTTTTTTAACTTTGAGGATGATAGGATTGCGCCGTTTTTTGATAGTGGACAGGCACTTGTTATGACGGCGGTTGCGGACGCGGACACCGAGCGTGCGCCTACGCCGGAGTGGGATATGACATTGCCGTCGTTGGCGGCTCGTTGGCAGGATTATTTTATCATTGGTAATATTATTGAGCCGCACCAGATTAGGGACAATACGCGTAATGTATTAGAAATGTTCTTGCACCACTACGCGGCAGTTACCGCAGAAAACGCCATGAAGGTAGACGCAGTCTCCGGCGGCGGAAACCAACGTACACGCCCTGCAAGCCTTAACCTTACGGGGGCGCGTGCTGTCGTTGAGTTTGCGGAGCAAAACAACCTTTATATGGTTGGGCATACGTTGGTATGGCATTCGCAGTCTGCGCCTTGGTTGTATCGCGACCCCGGCACAGACGAATACCTAACCCGTGCCGAGGCCATGGAAAACATGCGTTGGTTTATTGAGCAATACGCGGGCTATTTTGGCGACCGCATTGACGCATGGGATGTAACAAACGAGGTGTTTACAAACTCGGGCGGCGCAAACCGTCCTGCGGACAGCCCCGAAGACAGTCCTGTGTATGATATCGGTACATGGCAGCGTGCGCTTCGTAACTACGTGCCGTGGTATCATGCGTTTGCAAACGGCGCGGATTTTGACGCGGGCGAGCGTGGGTATGATTATATCTACTATGCATTTGTGTTTGCGCGTCGTTACGCGCCTACCGCGCTTCTTATTTACAACGATTTTAATGAAGAAAACCCGCATAAGCGTAATGCAATGGCAAATATGACAGAGCAGTTAAATGAGCGTTGGCACGCCGATAGTGTTAATAATCCCGCCTACGGCAATCCTGCCCACGCGGATTATGGCAGGCTGCTAATCGAAGTAATCGGAATGCAGGCGCACTACAACAGCGGCACAGATATGGAGCATATCCGTATGGCAATCGAGCGTTTTGTGCAAACGGGTGCGCGGATTCATGTTACGGAGTTGGATATTCACTTCCGTGGGCGTATGCACGCGCCGTTTACCATGACGGATATGGGCGCAATGCAACAGGCCGAAATGTTTAGCCAGCTATTCCAATGGTATTATGAATTCTCCGACTATATAGACCGTATTTCCATCTGGGGACGCGAAGACGCAAGTAGCTGGCGCGGCGACGCAGGTGCTACGCACTTCGACCGTTTTTACCGCCCCAAGCCTGCATTTTGGGCAATTTACGACCCCTGGGGTTGGCGCGACAGGGTTGGTGGGTAATATGGCACGCTCAGTATCGGGCTACAACGAAGAAGCCCGCATAAGCCGCGAACACGCCATGAAATATGTACAAATATGGCAGTTTGAACTTACAAAAATAGGCACGGCACTCACCGCCGACCTAACAGGAAAAAAAATAACCAAAGCCGTATACGACATGCGCAAAGCAGAGCTCGTAAAATCCACCGAAGACCTAAACAAGTGCATAAAGGCACTAAATGCACAACATGCAAAGATGTGATAAAATAACCGCTCCGCGCCCAAGGTTTACAAGGGCTGGAGCGGTTTTTTCAAAACCGCTTGATTCTTCCGTTAGGGAAGGATTTATAATCATGGTATACCGTTCCGGTAAATAATTCTTTGGAGGCAATATCATGAGTGAACTCACCAAAATCAAGGATGTATCGTTAAAGTATGCCATTACAGCACGTACACTGCGTTATTACGAGGACATGGGGATTCTTTCCAGTGTTCGTACAGAGGGTTATGCTCATAGGATGTATGATGAAGCGGCACTTACCCGGTTGAAGCAGATTCTTATCCTACGCAAGCTGAACATCAGTGTTAAAGATATTAAACGAATTTTCATGGCTTCAGATTCGGAAGTAGTGCTGGAGGTTCTCGGTAAAAAGGCGGAAGATATTGACGATGAAGTAGCCTTGCTCCATGAGCTAAAGGAAATTGTTTTGGAATTTATTAAACAAATCAAAGAATCCGACTTCCACAACGATGACGAAGTAAAATTATTGTACGAAAAAGCCAAGGAAATCGAAACACAATTAACTACTTCGGATTATAACGGCAACCCGACAAATACTAACCGCTTGTTGGAAGTGACAGAGAAGTTGGAAGATAAAAGACTGACACCGCCTATTGCTGTAAACACATACAGACAAAGTATCTTTCCCATGCGTTTTATTGGAAAAAAATACTCAAGCGGGGGTGAAGCATGGAACAATTATTCTGACGATTGGGATGTTGATTCTGATAATTGCCTTCTTAAACGCTTAAAAGTTGACCCCACAAAGATATATACAGACGGAAATCCGCAGGACGGCAGTGCGTTGATAGGTTTGATGCGCCACCCGAACGGCAACCATAATCAATTTGAATATTGGCTGGGCTTCTTCACACCAGAAAACACCTTTGTACCCGATGGGTTTGAGTATGTGGATTTTCCTAAAAAGGATGTGGGTGTTTGCTGGCTTTACGGAAAAGAAGATGAAGTTATGGCTGTTGAACCTGTCGCATTTGAAAAATTAGGGGATGAAGGTTTTGAACCCATTGATGATTGGTGGTTCGAGCGGTATGTTCCTCATCGTGAAACAGCGGATAAAAATGGGAATAAAATCATAGACATCTGTTTCTTTATAAAATAAAACACAAGACCAAGTGGAGATGAAGCTAATGCCGGAGCAGAAGCAGAAAACTTTTAAACCGACGGTGGAGCAGTTTAAATTTATTGAATGGTTTATCATGGAACGATTAAAGGCGATAGATTCGGGAAAAATCAAAAACTAATGGGAGTGAATCCTTTTCCCCGCGCCGTTTACTTCACCCCTACTGTTCCACCACCGCACTTTTTGGGCGAAAGGCGATTTTACTGTGGAATTTCGGCATTGGCTATGGTACAACATTCAGTAGTACAATCATTTTGCGTGTAAAATCATGTCCAAAAAAATCAAGATAACATTTTATAGCCTTGTTATAATGAAATCAAATCCAATGCAAAGCGAGGTAATAAAATGAAAAACCCTACCACGACAGTAGAGCAAGCAAAAATGTTCATCAAAGAACGAATTGACGATGTAACTCCCGAATCAGTTTCAACGTATTGCAACTACTCTTCAAGGCAACTTAGCCGTATTTTTGAGATGGTTACGGGTGCGACATTGGGCGAGTATCTGCGATGGGCGCGGCTTTCCAGAGCAATGTATGAAATAAAATATTCGGATACGTCTATACTGGATATTGCGATTAAATTCCAATACGAGTCACAAGAAGCGTTCACAAGGATTTTCAAGTCAACCTTCGGGGTGACACCCGGCGAGTGCAGGAAATCGGATGTCGATATTGTCGTTGAACGAAACACCCACTTGCAAAAGCTGATGGAGGAAGTGTCGCATGAAGCGGCAGACCAAGGTTTTTACAAGGTGCGGGATGTTGATGTGTATCACATCGTAAAGCCTGCAAGAATTTGGCTAAGTTCTCAAATAAATTTTGATGAAAAGACACCGCATATATTCTTTGATTATTGTGAAGAAAATGGAACTATGGCTAAAGCATGGGCTTTACCAAATACGATTAGCGTGTGCGGCGCGTATCTTACAATGACATACCCTGAGGGTGGATACAAATGTCTTAGTTGGGGAGCGGAGGTTGAGCCTGATTACAGCATAAGCGAGTTAAAAGGATTTGATGTCTTTCATATCCCTGAATCAAAATATATTGTTTTTAGTGCGCCGGGGTTTTCGCCTCAAAATCACGGCGAAACCATTAAAAGCACATGGGACATTGCTCATTCATATCAATATGCCGATTATAACCTTAAATTAAACACAGATACCTCACCCATTTATGAAGATGTTAATGACGATTTTGGTTACAGCCTGTGGTTTCCTGTAAGAGATAAAGCCTTCGCGGTATAAGCAGACAGCCGTGTACGGCTAAATATCCCGCCGTTTCGTGAGTATCGGAATTATGAACAGCGCAATAGCGGGGTATGATTTTTAGGTGAGTTATGCTTTAATTAACAGCAAGGATTTAATAATTTATATTTTATTCAGTAAGCATCCTATAAATCTCGCCCCTAAAATATCGTGCAAGACATGAACAAAACAAGTACAATTCTCCTCGAAAGGAGGGATTGTGTGTGGAGTGGATTAACAAAGTCAATCAAGCAATCAGTTATGTTGAAAAAAACCTGTATGACGAAATTGAGTACAAGGAAATAGATAAAATTATTCTATCTCCGACTGACGTTTTGCAACGGTTTTTCATGCTTAACACAGGCATAACACTAACCGAATATATCCGTAGATGGAAACTAAATGAAGCCGTGAAATTATTAAGAAACAGCAACGAGAAAATTATTAATATTGCCGTCAAGTTAGGATATGGCTCGTCTGATTCATTCTCGTTGGCGTTCAAAAAACTGTACGGCATATCGCCGTCCGAAGCTCGAATTTCCAATGTTGCTTTGAAACCTTTTCCGCGCATAGTATTCTCACTTTCAATCACTTATGTTGAAGGAGAAATTACCGTGAAAAACATCAATGAAATCAAGCCGTTCGTAGAGGAACAAGAAATTTTCTTAATGCCAGAGGTAAGGATTATCGGCATTGAAGGTCGCTGTAAATTGCACACAGGCAGTAATTCAGACGTTATGGAAGTTTGGCAACGGTTTGACGAAACCGTTACTGCGAAACTTGATAACCTGCCACGAGCAATGCCAAATGCCCTACTCGGTTGGACTGGTGATTGCCCGGAGGGTAGCGATACTTATTCGTATGTCATATCGGTAATTTGTCCGGCAGGTACACCTGTGCCGGAGGGATTGGTTTACCGTGATTTGCCTGCATCTTATGTGGCGAAAGGTAGGTATGGTGACGGCCTTAACGATGTAATTAACACGTTTACATCCAAAGGCTTTTTGACTTGTTACATTGATTTGCCGTGGAATGCCGACCTAACAGGAAAAAAAATAACCAAAGCCGTATACGACATGCGCAAAGCAGAGCTCGTAAAATCCACCGAAGACCTAAACAAGTGCATAAAGGCACTAAATGCACAACATGCAAAGATGTGATGAAATAACCGCTCCACGCCCAAGGTTTACAAGGGCGGGAGCGGTTTTTTCAAAATCATCCGGCTTATCCTAGCTGCTTACTGATAGTGCCATTTGGAACAGTGTTTCGGAATCCAGATGGGAAAGAAGCGTAAATGCATAGCCCTCCATTTGCCAGATAACTTGGGAACGATGTTCGCTTTCCGGTAGCGGAGTTATTACAAAATAATCTACACCAAAATGCGAAATTATTTCCATCTCAGTAAATTCGTTGTCAACCCCTATTACGATGTCTGCTGCCGGTTCATAGCCGAATATGACGTAATTCCCATCATCATGTTCCAAGAAAATAAGCCGCCCGGTATAAAACTCATATATCCTGTCAATCATAAACCCTTCGGGCATAAAATCGGGAAACCACTCGGATTTACCCACTTCGTATCCGTTGCCCCTAAACTCAAATCTTGTAAATCTCTCGTGCCATTGCACTATCGTATCCCTAACCGTGGCTTGTATATGACCATCGGTTAATAACGCGCCAAATAGCATGGTGGCAGAAATCAATACTACAATGGCGGCACGTTTTGCGATTACATATAATTTGTTAAGCGATTCTTTGCGCTCCTCGCGCTTAAATAAAGCCCTCATGCGTGCGTCGTGGGCTTTTGAGGTTATGATAGGCTCTGCTTTTTCTGCACTGTTAATAAACTCCGCCATTTCTTGCTCATAGGCGGTAGTTGCGGCACGGCGCAAAATGGTTTCTGTTATATCTGCACGGAGCTGTTTATCCATGTTATGCACCCTTGTCCATCATATCACGTAACTTTAGCTTTGCCTTAATAATACGCTTAGATACTGTATTCTCGGTAATACCGAGTTCTTTTGCGATTTCATAGTTTTTCATGTCTTGTGCATACCGCATATCAAACGGAACTCTGTATATTAATGGCAATGCTTTTATGCATGTTATTAATTTTTGATATGCTTCTTCTTTTTCCACGATATAACATAAATCAAAATCGTCTGCGGTCTCTACATCTTCGTCAAGTTGGTCTTTTAACTTTTCGTCATGTGAGCTTATCAGGTCTCTTGCTCTGTTTACCGTTGATTTATATGCATAAGCTTTGCGTTGCTCTTGGTTAACAGAAAAAATGGTATCCTTGTTTTTTATAATTTTTATAAACACATCATGCAAAATATCTTCTGCCATTGCATGATTATTTGTTATCTTCAGTGCAATGTTTAAGCACGTATTTTTTACTTCGTTATATAAATCTGCAAATATCTGTTTTTCTTCTTCAGATTTTAGCAGTGGCATATAAATATACAGCAATTGGTAGTCCATTTTTTCCCTCCCTAAATGTATCATTTTGTAGCATTATATGATATGTTTTTACATTTATCAAATTTATTTTATAAATTTTTTAAAAAATCGGGCGTAAATGCACCGCCTCAATCGTCTTATATATGTAGGCCAAATTACAATTGCGCAAAGATGAGAAAGGAGGATAGGTATGAAAAGACAAAAGAAAAGCGTGTTATTACTGTTGTTGTTTGCTTTTGCCTTGGCTATGACTACAGCCACTATAGCTGCTGTACCAATACAGCCGTTATGGCAAAATGTAGAACAAGCAACAGCACGTGTAACGCATTCCGGAACAACAGCTCAATGTACTGCAAGAATCATAGGGCTTTCCGGCACAACACGCATAAGTGCAACCATGACGCTCGAAAGAGTTACAGACAGCAATGTAATCACGGTAAGAACGTGGACGCAAACAACAAACAGCAGTAGCCTTGTAATGAGCGAGTCCGCCACAGTCACTTCAAGCGGCACATACCGCGTACGCGTAGACGCCACCGTAACCCGAAACGGTGTAGCGGAGAGTATTAGTGTTTCGGGGTAGGAAGTGTATAAATTTTAATTTATAACAACAAGGAGGAAATTTTATGAAATTTTCAAAAAGATTATCTGCAATTATTCTGGCTTTAATAATGGGCTTATCAGGAGCCGCCGTTTATGCAAATGAAGCAGAAGAAATCCACAAACCTACGAACACATTGAGTCAGCATTCAGATTCAAGTAGAATATTTGTAACTGAATCATTCCGCCAAATGGAAGTAGACGGCTTGATATTTGACGTTAGAGAAGAGGTCCATTTAGACTTATCACGAAACGGCCAACAAGACCCATTCACTTTCACATCAGTTTCGTTTGCAGGAGATATAAACACCGACAGAGCTGAAGTTATTAGGGCACTTGATAAGCTTGGCAATGAGTTAGCAGGCGGCAATGTAATTGCCCCGAGGTCATGGGGTTGGCTGTCCGATTCACGTTCGCAACGGCATGGTGACGGTACGTTCGAAGTTACTTTCTCTGACACTACTAGTGTAGATGCTGGCTTTTGGGAGGTAAGGGCATTTTACGATGGTCGCTCTAGCGCAATGTGGACAGGCTTTAACCCATGGACAATTGACATAATGGAACTTAATGATTTTGTAACATTTAATGGATTAGCAGTTTCTGTATCAGTCGGAACTAGTGGTGGAAGCGTTTCCGGCTCAGGAACTTCTCGTACTGTCGAAATGAGAAGCCAGAGAAACGATGCGTGGCTTATACAGAATTTCTACACTAACCTTCAAGCATCTACTAATGTGGCACTGACCAGTGTAGAAAAAAGAACAGAAGGTGTTTTTAGAACCGGTGCGCGTAATTTTTTTGTAAATACACATGCATCTTCGCGCTGGTAGAAGTCACTAACAAATATTTAACGCATACAGATAGAGTAGAGCTTCTGTGTTAATTCAGAAGCTCTACTAAATTTAGAGAGGTTGATTACATGTCTAAGAAAAAGCCGGTATTAGCATTGTCAAGCGTCTTTATAATTATTAGCGTTGTTTTTTTATTATTGTATAATATAAATAAATCTTATGATTTCAATATTAATATTGAGGCAGTTGAATTTTTTGATAATGATATAAAGACCCATTATAATTTTGAGGATGAATTTTTACTGCTTGAGATTATGCATGTTGTTGAGCCTAGATTTAGCTATTTTATGTTAAGTAATATGTACAACAGGTTAAGCAATGAATTTAGCTTGCCAATGCTTTTTTACTACTTACAGTTTCAGCAAAATATATTTCAATTAGAGATTAATGATGAGCTGATACCACGCATAAATGAGTTTATAAAAAGACGTATAAGAGAAATTGAAGCTGACGAAGTATTGCAATTAAGATTTTCTAATGAAGAGCTTTATTTTTTAGCTAAAATAGATTTTTGGATAGATAATAGCGATAACCTTGATTTTTACATTTCTACAATATATGAATTGATAAGGCTTGAAAAGTCTGCAAATGGTTATTTTGATATATTTGAACTGACGGTTTTGTTGAGGGTTTTGGATACAGTTGGCTATTTTTCAGAAAATCTCGAGAATTTCTTTTACGACAGGCTGTTATATCTGCTTAGTAATACGGAGTATTTTAAAGAAGACACGACAGAAATTGGTTTGACCGGACTTGAAATACTCTATGCAAGTATTATTTTTAACAGAATTAGCGATTATAACATGGACATAGATTTAAGCCATAAGAAGTTTTGGTACTCAAATCAAGTAGATAATATGAATAGACTATTAGTTAATACAGATATAAATTTGATGATTTTAAGCTCTATAGTAGCTGTTATTATGCAACCCCTAAACAGCTATTTTTCTGTTGCTTTTGATGAATATGCATATAATCATTTCATAAATCGCATTAAAGACATTGATTTCAATGAAATCTTTTTTCATTCGTATTCATTCACATATAGTGGACTATATTTGTTAAAAAGTGAAAATATGCAGTATGTCGATAGTTATATCTTAAATGCAATAAATTTTGGGAACTTAGTTGCATTACGAGCAAATTTCTCAGACATAAGAGAACAATTTTTTGGCCTCCTCATAGCAAGAAATTTGGATTTTGATATAGATGAGAGTATTTTTATGAATTATATCAATTCGATAAATTTAAGAGATATCCATGAAGCATATTATTTTATGATGATTGCTGAAAATTTGAATAGTAGTATAGAAGAGATTCGCAGATATGATATACTTCGTTTGATTGATAATGGATTCAGTCAAATTCTACGGCTTGACCCTATATCAATTCATCATATGATAGCTATTGGAGTGCTGTTAGATAGGCCACTCTTAGATGATGAGTTTGAAAAGATAGTTTATGCGATTGAGAGCTTTGATGTTGAATATTTTACAGATGAGCAATTTTTCTTTTATGTGTTGCTTAGAGATGTTTTAAATTTAGATATAGACAAAGTCTGGTTGGCACTTAACATTGGTGAATATTATACAGGGGAGGGTGCATTTTCAATTGTTAAACACAACAGTGAAGGTGCTAACATTATGTCAACATTTAGAATGCTCCGCCTGATTGAAAGATATAATGTCAACTTGAGTTTAAACATAGATGATATTTTCGAAGCCTTGAACAGACATCGTGGCATATATGGAGGATATTTTTTTGTAAATCCATATGTTCACGGAACGACTTTGGTTGAAAATTACCGTGACAATTTTTCTTTCGAATCATGGTTTTCCGGTTTGTTTTTATATGATTTTCTCCATCGTTTCCAAAATATCTAAATCTGCTCGATACAAAGCAAAACAACATCCTTCATGGCGGGGTTAAAGCGGAAGGCTTGGCGCAGGCCGCGTATATATCCGAGGATGTCGCCGTGGTCTCGGGCTTGGTAGGCTTCGCCTGCGCTTTGGATGTATTCGCCTACTACGGTGTTGGGGGTTGTGCCGTGTTTGTGGGCTAAGCGCACTGCTATTTCGTGGATATCGGCGGCGGCTGTGTAGTCGCCGCTTTCTGCCATGCGCGTTAGTGCCAGCGCGGCTACCTGTGCGATTAGCGCAGATGTTGCACCTTCACAATTGATAATCGCTTCGCAAATCAGGATGATTTCTGACGGGGTGGAGGTGCTTGCGTAGCTTGTTATTATTTCTGCGGCGGTGGTATAATCGCCCGCCTGCGAGTAATTTTCCAGAATGCGGCATAGATAAAACGGGCTGCCCGTACGTGTGTCGTTATCCACGGGAAGCACCACTTCCATATCAACATCCATCAATCCGTTTTTGAATAAAATGAAGGCTTCGAAGGCCTGCAAGGAAGCCTTAGCCGCCTCAATATAAAGCCCAAGAGCCGCCGAGGACGCCGCCTCCAGCGAAAGCACTCGCATAATGCCATGGTGCGTAAACTTTAGCTCGTCCAAATACTCGCGGGCGGTGGCAACTACGGTCTCGTACTCTGTTTGCGCGTGCAGGCACTCGATAAGCCGACATTTTAAAACATGGTAGTAAAGCTCCTCATGGTTTTCGCCTATGGTGTCGAGACCAAGCCGTATTTGCTTTAACGCTTTTTCGTTATTGTTTGCGTCAAGGCACTCGCGGACGGTGTTGTAAATTTCTGCGATATCCATACTCATTGCTATTTACCCACACAAAACTCGTCGAAGATACGGTCTACAATATCGTCGTCGATTTCCAGGCCGAGTATCTCGCCAAGGTTTATATATGCTGCACGCAGCGGCACAGAAATCAAATCCTCGGGTATGCCGCTATCGCAGTCGCTTTTTGCTTTTTTTATGTTTTCTATGGCTTGCTCCAATAAAATTTTATGACGCTCGCGCATGATAATATCTGCCTCGCCGCCTTCGGCTGTAATGCTGCCCGCAAAAAACATTTTGCTTATCTCGGAATACAAATCTTCCAGCCCATCGTGGTTTTTTGCAGAAATCGCGATGGTTTTTATGTCACAAAACTGTGGCGGCTCCGTTTTGTGCAAGTCGGTTTTGTTCATTAAAATGATAATTTTTGTCGTTGGCTCGTAGGCTTTTATAATTTCCTTGTCCTCCGAGGTTAGCCCGCATAATGCGTCCGCCACAAACAGGATTAACTCACTGTCGCTCGCGGCTTCGTGGGTTTTTTCTATGCCTATTTTTTCTACGGGGTCGGCGGTTTGGCGTAGGCCTGCGGTGTCCATTATTATTAGGGGTACGTCTTTTATGCGTATTTCTTCCGTGAGGATATCTCGTGTTGTGCCTGCGGTTTCGTGGACTATGGCGCGGTTTTCGTGCAGCATTGCGTTGATTAGCGTGGATTTGCCTACATTTGGGCGGCCTATGATTGCCGTGCGTACGCCTTCGCTTATTATGCGGCCTGCGCCGGCGGTTTCTTTCAGGCGTTTTAGGTCGGCCAGGGCTTCGTCGCTTTCTGAGAGGATTTCTGTGATATTTTTTGCTTCTTCTTCGTGCTCGGGGTAGTCGATACTTAGCTCAATATTGGCCAGCCATGACAGGATTTTGTCGCGTACAGCCTCGATTCTGCGAGAAAGCCCGCCGCCAAGCTGCCGTAATGCGGCGCGGCGTGCGATTCCGTTTTTGGCAGAAATCAAATCCATAACGGCTTCTGCCTGCGAAAGATTAAGCCGCCCGTTTAAAAACGCCCGCTTTGTAAACTCGCCCGGCTCGGCAAGCCTTGCCCCCGCCTCCAACGCCGCATACAAAACCTCGCCCAGCACAAAAACCCCGCCATGGGCGTAGATTTCTGCACTGTCCTCACGTGTAAACGAACGCGGGGCTTTCATGTAGCAAAGCATAGCCTCGTCTATTACCTCATTGTCCTTATGGACATTGCCGTAATACATGGTGTGCGAGTGATATTTTTCAGCTTTTATCCAAAACATCTTTTCCAATATTTGTAAAACTCCCGCGCCGGAAAGCCGTACAATACCAATAGCCCCCTGCCCGTGGGCGGTGGCTATGGCGGCAATTACATCGCGGTCTTTATTCATTTTTTACTTTGGCGCGATTACAACATGCCTGTAAGGCTCGTTGCCCTCGCTAAATGTGCGTACTTGCTTGTCGTACTGCAATACGGTATGAATCACATGACGCTCAAAGCGCGTCATCGGCTCAAGCTTTACATTTTGGCGTTTGTCCTTTACCTTGCGTGCGATGGTGCGTGCAAGGCCTTCGAGGGTGTCGCGGCGGCGGCGGCGGTAGTTTTCTGTGTCGATTACCACGCTCATTTGCAGGTCGCCGTGGCGGCCTACCGCAAGGTTTGTTACATATTGCAAGGCGTCCAGCGTTTGGCCGCGCTTGCCTATCAGGATACCCATGTTTTCGCCTGTAAGATTTACGTATAGGTGTTTGTCCTTTTGGTTTGTTTCCATTTTAATATTAAGACCCATCGCAAGTGTCACCTCACGCAAGAAGTCTTTTACGGCTTGTTCCGGCTCGGGCTTTAGCTCTACTCGCACCTTTGCAGGGCGCGAGCCAAGGCCTAAAAATCCGCCGGAGCCTTCGTCCAATACGGTGATAATCACTTGGTCTTTTGTCACGTTTAGGATTTTTAGTGCTTCTTCCGTGGCTTCTTCGACTGTTTTAGCCAGCCTTTCAATGCAATCTGTTTTGTGTTCATCCATAAAATAATTCGCCCCTTACTTTTTCTTTTTTGTAGGCACAACGTCCACCACTGTCTCGGGTGTAGGTTTAGCAAACGGCATACGAATAGGTGTGCCGGATTTTTTCAATAGAACAAAGTCCTGTATGATTTGGAAAAGCTGTCCCGTTATCCAGAAGACACCCACCGCGGCAACAAGCCCCACGGTAAAAAACGCCATCATAACGGGCATAACAAATAGCATCATTTTTTGTGTAAGCTGTGCGCGTTCGTCGGCATTTGGGTCGAAGGTGCGCTGCTGCATAAGCCAAGAAGAAACAAACATAGATATACCCGTGAGAATAGGAATCAAAATACCGGGTAAGCCCCAGCCGCTGGATTCTACAATGCTAACGCCAAAGAAGGTCTCTATGCGTACTAAGTTGCTCACGAGGTACTGAATATATTCGAGATTAGCGGGGTCTGCGATATTTGCGTAAACCAGCTCCCAGTCTGCGGGGGTAAAGCGGTTGATAACGCGGGCAAGGTGGTCGGGCCAGCCCATCATAATGGCGTCGCCGCCGATATAGTCTATGCCGGCGCGTACATCTTGCTCGGTGTATGTGTACCACAGCCCACGATGGCGCAGCCAAAGTGCCACGTCATGCAGGTTAGCAATCCAAGCCTCGGGAATAATGCGGTCGTAGCCGTAGATACGGCCTTCTGCGAGGTTTTGAATTAAACCGGGAGCTTCTTCGGGTGGATTAACAAGCCCCGGGATACGCAGTAGCTGCACGGCAAGGTACTCGTACATTTCGCGAAGGCGGGTGATATATAGAGACGCTTGACGCATTACGATGTTAAGCCCGATAAAAAGCGGCATTTGTATAAGAATTGGCAAACAGCCCGAGAGTGGGTTTGCGCCGTGCTTTGCCAATAGCGCGCTTTGCTCCTGCTGTGATTTTTTCATCAGCTCCGGGTCTTTTGTGTTGCCGTATTTATCTTTAATTTTTTTTAGCTCGGGCTGAAGCTCGCGCATTTTAATCATGGATTTTTGGCTTTTTAAAGCAAGCGGTAACATCAGAAAACGGAAAATAATCGTCATTAAAACAATGGCAATACCCAAAGAATTTGTAGGCCCAATACGATAAACAAGGTCAAACAATAAGTTAACAAGAAAACCAAAGGCACCGGCGATAGGCCCCATAATCGCCCCCGGAGGAGCCTCCACGAGCCTCGCCGCTAAAATTGCAGTAGAAAATTCAAACAAAAAATAACCTCCATTATGGTACGGGGTCGTATCCGCCCTTTGAGAATGGCTGACAACGCAAAAGCCGCTTTAGCCCAAGCCAAAATCCCTTAGCCGCACCGTACCTTTGTACAGCCTCGTACATATACTCCGAGCAAGACGGAAAAAACCTGCACCTCTGCCCCAATGCGGGGGAGATAAAACGCTTGTAAAAACGCAACGACGCCAGCAAAAACTTCTTAATCATTAGAAAGCACCCCAAGCCGCGAAAATAACTGCGAAAGCGACCCGCTTACTACTGCAAACGAGCCTTCGCGGGGGAGAGTACCTGCGGAAGAACGTGCTATCACTACAAAATCGTAGCCTCGGGTTGGGGCTTGTACAAAAGTGAGGCGGCACGCTTCTTTTACCCAGCGTCTTATGCGATTGCGAACAACCGCGTTGCCCACCTTTTTGCTTACGGAAAGCCCCAGTCTGTTTTCCCCAATTTCATTTTCTGCGGCGTATACTACAAAAAGCGGGTTTGCCGCGCTTTTTTTGTTGCCATATACTCGCTTAAAATCCTGCTTTTTTTTAAGTGAACGCAGAGGGCTTTTTTTATGCACTTAATACCGTTCTGCCTTTTCTGCGCCTTCTTTGCAAAACTTTTCGGCCGTTTGAACTGCTCATGCGTTTGCGGAAGCCGTGTTCTTTGCTGCGTTGACGTTTTTTTGGTTGGTAAGTCCTTTTCATATGTGTCACCTCTTTTAACACGCCTTGGGCGATTTAGTTTGTAAATTTTTCACAATTGCGTAGGAGATATTATACGCATTTTGGGATGGACAGTCAATACGAGAATTTTGCAAAAAAATAGCCGTGTTGGGAAGCGCGTAGGCGGGGATTATGCGTAGTTTGTACGACTAAATGTTACTGTTTACTAATCTTATTCGGCACGTTTTTTTATCCGACTTTTTGTTAGATATGCAACGAATCCAATGACTGCCCCGATTCCTGCAAATATGATAGACACAATTATAAACAGAGGTAAAGGAAGCCAAATTCCTAACCATCCGAGTGCATCTCCTACTTTAGCACCTCTTTCCATATATTTGTGTTTTTGCTTAGTGCTTTCTTCCATGCTTTTCTCCTCCTAAAATATAAATTTTGTTCACTAGAGCGAATTAATTCGCTATAACACTAAAAAATAATATCATACTTCCAAAGGATTTTCACACCATGCCGTACAATGATATGCTTACCCGACATTTTCCAATATATGGGTAGATGTTTTGGATAAAACCGCTCCGGCTCGCTAAATAAGCCATGCGACAGGGGTTTGGGGTGTAGATAATGTTTATTAGGCGGGGTTAAAATGCTTGTTTTTTCATAAGAAATCGTAATACAAAAATCGTACTGTCAATCATTTTATTATTTCCTCGCCACGAGTTTGACAACACAAAATCAAACTTCTTTGGAAACTCCCAAAATCCATCTTGGTTTCGCTGTTGCATAATCCAGTCAGTAAAATTATGCTCGTATTTTTCCCAACCTTTGAACTGCGCGATTAGCGACAATGCCCGAATCCAATGCCAAAAATCGCGACTATCCCTATTTTGCTCGGATATGGACACCATTTTGCTTGGCCTATTGCCATAAACATAATATACCCCACCGGCTTCATTCATATGGAAATCAACCATACCTTGACTGGCTTTGTCGCTGATGTAATCATTTACACCATTTGGGGCAAGCAGTAAAAGGTTGTAGTAACTAAAAGGCGGGATAGCACGTTTTGTTTTAAACCCAAAGTGTTCAAACTGTGCGTTGGCATCGGCTTTGGCGTCATACTTTCCACTTGCAAAGGCTATTTCTGTAAAATTGCTGCGTAGTTTTCGCTGTTCTTTTATGTGTTCGTTTTCGGGATTAAGCAAAGACAGCATTGAAGCAAATATTAGTGGCTCAAACATTACAGGATACCACAGTGGATTATCTTGTTTTTCATGTTGACCGGTTGTTTCTTTACCCTGCAACAAATTAACAAGACATTCTTGGGCTTTCAGTAAAATAGGATTATTTTCTTCAAGACCATATGAGAGCAACATTCTTATAACGCCTTCGGTTAAACCGTGGAAAGGTTGCCAAAAACCTTGCAGATTTTGACTTGTTTCCCATTTCATAATGAATTTATGACTGCACACTTTTTCGTACAAATCGTTGTATTCTAAATTGCTTTTACTCAGCCCCTTAAATTCTTTTAGCAAAATGAATTTAGGGATAGGGTCGGGGTTCATGTCTAATAAACGATTTACAATTTCGTCAAGCTCTCTCTGCACATACATCTCTCCTGCACCTAATATAAATTTTGTTCACTAGGGCGTGTGGCCACCCGAAATTTTCTAAATATATGGGTAGATGTTTTTGGATTAACCACTCCGGCTCGCTAAATAAGCCGTGCGACAGGGGTTTGGGTGTAGATAATGCTTATTAGGCGCGGTTAGGCGGTCTATACATTCCTTGGTCGCGCTTAAAGCCAAACTGTTCATACAAGCTGTCGGCATCTTCTGTTCCAAGCACGCCCATTGATGTGGATAAGGATTCATGCTCTGTTATGAATTTTGTTAATGCTTTGCCTAAGCCTTGCCCTCTGTATTTTTCATCGACAACGACATCACAAAGATAGTATGTGGTAGCGAAATCCGTTATGCAACGCGCAAATCCAATTTGCACGTTGTCTGAGTAAACTCCAAAACACATAGAATTTTCAATTGATTTTTGAATTGCATCTTTTGTGCGGTCTTTCGCAAAATACGTCTGTGAAAGCAAATCATAAATTCTTTCAATTTGCATTAAATTTTTGTCGTCGCTTAACAAAAAATCACCAATATTTGTATTCACTTAAACTTGCCCCTTCTTCCGAAAATATAAATTTTGTTCACTAACACTAAAAAATAATATCATACTTCCAAAGGATTTTCACGCCATGCCGTACAATGATGTAACCACCCGAAATTTTCCAATATATGGGTAGATGTTTTTGGATTAACCGCTCCACACCGCTTTTTAACTAACTAATCCCCTCCCCAACAGGGGAAAGGCGGCGTACGGCGCGAGGGTGGGGTTAGGTGGGCTGTGTTTTCGTAGCGTGTGGACGCGTGCTACAGACTTAGGCTTAGGGAGGCTCGTGTTTCCGACTGCGACCGAGCAGTCGAGAAACACATAGCTTCCCTTAGCATAAGGCTGTAGCGCAAAGCGGGAGCAGCGGAGAAAACACAGCCCACCTAACCCCACCCTCGCGCTTCCCACCACGCCACTTTTCCCGCGCTTCCGTTGACAAATTATTGGAAAAGTGCCAAAATGCAGGTGAAATAATATAATATGGGGAGCAGTGTTTATGGTTGTAATGATAAGGTCGGAAGCTTCGCAGGAAAAAATTGAGCATTTAAAAAAGTGGCTTTCGGACAAGGAGTTAATTGTGCGTGAGTTCCAAGGGCAGGAGCAGTGTGTGCTTGGGCTGATTGGTAATACTAACTGCGTTGACAAGGATATGTTAAAAAGCTTGGATATCGTAGAATCCGTGTCCGATATGACGGAGACCTTTAAGGCGAGCAACAGAAAAATGCACCCGGAGGATTCTGTTTTGGAGATGCCTTACGGGCGTGGGGCGATGATTGGCGGGGGTAATTTCGCGCTTATTGCGGGGCCTTGTTCTGTGGAAAGCCGAGAGCAGATTACCTTTGTCGCTAAGGAAGTACAGGCGGCGGGAGCAAATTTTTTGCGGGGCGGCGCGTTTAAGCCGCGGACTTCGCCGTATGATTTCCAAGGGATGGGCAGCGCGGGGCTGGAGCTTTTGCTGGAAGCGCGTGCGGCTACGGGGCTTCCCATCGTCACCGAGCTTATGTACCTGCACAATCTTGACGAATTTTTGCAAAAAGAAATTGACGTAATCCAAATAGGGGCGCGTAACACGCAAAATTACGACCTTTTAAAAGAATTGGGGAAATGTACAAAAGTCCCGATTCTGCTTAAACGCGGCCTTGCGGGGACAATAAAAGAGCTGTTGATGAGTGCAGAATACATCATGGCCAACGGCAACGAAAACGTGATTTTGTGCGAACGCGGTATCCGCACCTACGAGCAGGACTATGCGCGTAATACATTGGATTTGTCCGCCGTTCCCATTCTAAAAAGCCTTACTCATCTGCCTGTTATTGTTGACCCTTCGCACGCGACGGGTCGTGCAGACCTTGTTCCTTCCATGACGCTTGCCGCTGTGGCCGCAGGCGCAGACGGCATTATCGTGGAGGTACACAACGACCCCGCAAATGCTCTTTGTGACGGTGCGCAATCCCTTACACCTGCTAATTTTGCGACATTGGTTAAAAAAATTGAAAAATTGCGCGAGGTACTGGCGTGAAAACCGTAGGTGTCGTAGGGCTTGGGCTAATCGGTGGGTCGCTTGCCAAGGCGTATAAGCGCACGCAGGGGATTACCGTACTCGGTAGCGATATGGACAAGTCCATCTTAGACTTTGCGCGGCTTGCAGAAGCGATAGACGGCGAGCTAACCGACACGGAGCTAAAAAACTGCGATTGTATTTTATTGGCCATTTTCCCGCAAGGCGTAATCGAATGGGTGCAGGCGAAGGCACATCTTCTCGCAGGCACAACCGTGATTGATTGCGCGGGTACAAAGGGGCGGATTTGTGAGACCCTTTTTCCGCTTGCCAAGGAAAACGGCTTTTTATTTGTCGGCGGCCACCCGATGGCGGGCTTGCACCGCTCGGGCTTTAAGTTTAGCCGAGAGGATTTGTTTGACGGTGAGCCGATGGTAATTGTGCCGCCGACACATGACGATATTCAGCTTTTTGATGACATTAAGACGCTGCTTGCGCCTGTGGGCTTTGGCAGAATTTCCGTAACAACTTCCGACGAGCATGACGCCATAATCGCGTTTGCGTCACAAATGCCCCACGTGATTTCCAATGCGTTTGTAAAAAGCCCCACCGCGCCGAGGCATAAGGGGTATTCTGCGGGCAGCTATCGCGACCTCTCTCGCGTTGCGCAGCTCGACCCAAACATGTGGACAGAATTATTTTTGGAGAACAAAGACTTTTTGCTACACGAATTTGAAAATTTTTTGTCCGCAATAAGCGAGTATAAAAACGCACTGGAATCGGGAAACGCAGAAAAACTACGCGAGCTTTTGGCAGCGGGAAGCCGCATAAAACGGGAGGTTGACGGCCCGTGAGCGAAATAATTATAAAATCCGGGGTGCTAAAAAATTTAGGCCATTTGGTTGAAGGACTACTAAAAGTGAAAACCTTTGCTGTCATTTCGGATGAAAATGTTGCCCCGCTTTATGGCAAAACCGTGGCGGATTCGTTGGTGGGTGCGGGGTATAGGGTGATTTCTTTTACCATCCCCGCAGGGGAAAAGTCCAAATGCGCCGACAGGTTTTTTGAGCTGCAAAATTGGCTCGCGGAAAATCACGTTACACGCAGCGACGCGCTGGTTGCGCTGGGCGGCGGCGTGGTTGGTGACTTGACGGGGTTTGTGGCGGCTACTTATTTGCGTGGGGTTGCGTTTGTGCAGGTTCCTACTACTTTATTGGCTATGGTGGATTCTTCCGTTGGCGGAAAGACGGGGATTGATATTCCGGCAGGTAAAAACCTTGTGGGGGCTTTTCATCAGCCTAAAATGGTGGTTTGCGACCCTTATACTTTGAAAACGCTGCCCGCCGAGGTTTTTAGCGACGGTTGCGCCGAGGTTATTAAGCATGGGATGATACGGAGCAAGGGTTTGCTTTCGACACTGGAAAAATCGGGCTTTGACGGAGAAATTGCCGACATAATCGCGGAAAATATTGATATAAAACGCACAATCGTACAGCGCGACGAGTTTGACACAGGTGAGCGGCAGCTTTTAAATTTTGGCCATACCATAGGCCACGCCATCGAGAAATTAAGCGATTTTGAGGTATCGCACGGGCAGGCCGTGGCGATTGGGATGTGCATTATCACCCGCGCCGCCGTTAAAAAAGGGCTTTGCCCCGTGGAGTGCTTGGAAATTTTGGAGCGACTGGTAGAAAAATGCGGCTTGCCCGCAAAAACAGATTTTTCTGCGGAGGAAATCTACGAGGCCGCACTCGGAGATAAAAAACGCATGGGCGACACAATCACAGAAATCATCCCACGAGAAGTCGGCTTTTGCGAATTGCAAAAAATGCCCGTGAGCGAGCTGTTGGAATGGATAACATCAGGACAGAGCAACACATAATAAATCGCCTAAGGCGTGTTAAAGGGGTAGGCGTATGACGGTTAAGATTTTCCCCGGTAAAATTTTTGGTGAGATACAGGCGATTCCTTCTAAGAGCCACTTGCACCGCTTGTTAATTTACGCGGCGTTGGCGGATAAGGAGACGTTTATTTCTTGCGCAGAGACTAATGCGGAGGACATCGTTGCAACTATTAGTTGCCTTTCCGCGCTTGGCGCGAGGATTGTGAAAAAAGAAGATGGTTTTTTTGTCACGCCGATTGATAGGGATAGCCTACCACGCGGAGTTGTAACATTGCCCTGTTGCGAAAGCGGCTCTACCCTGCGGTTTTTGCTGCCCGTAGTCGCCGCGCTTGGCGTACACGGCGCGTTTGAAATGAAGGGACGGCTTGCGGAGCGTCCGCTCGCGCCCTTGGACGAGCAATTACAAAAACACGGCGTTAAGCTTTGGCGCGACGACGATGGGCTTTTGCACTGCGAGGGGCAGTTGTCGTCGGGGGATTTTGTCTTGCCGGGTGATGTTTCTTCGCAATATGTAACGGGGCTTTTGATGGCGTTGCCGCTTTTAGGCGACGGGAGCGTGCTTACCGTTTCCACGCCCGTAGAATCAGCCGATTACATCGAAATCACAAAAAAAACCGCACGAGAATTTGGCGTAAAATCGGTGACGATTAACTCGCCGGAAAGCGTGCGATATACCATTTCGCCGTGCGAGTTTAAAAGCCCCGAGCGCGTAACCGCCGAGGGTGACTGGTCCAACAGTGCGTTTTGGTTATGCGCGGGCGCAATGCCCGGCGGCGATATGACGGTAAGCGGCTTAGAAAAAAACAGCACCCAAGGCGACCGCGAAATCGTAAATATTCTGGAAAAAATGGGCGCGAGGGTAACATGGGAAGCCAAAAGCGTTAACATAAAAGAAGGCACGCGCACGTTACCCGAAATAGACGGCGCAGCAATCCCCGACCTAATCCCCGTCCTGGCGGCAGTAGCCGCCGTAAGCGAAGGCACAACGATATTCAAAAACGCAGCCCGCCTCCGCATAAAAGAATCCGACCGCCTAAAAACCACCGCCGACACCCTTTCCAAGCTGGGCGCGGACATAAAAGAAACCCCCGACGGCCTAATAGTAAACGGCAAAAAAACGCTAATCGGCGGCGAAGTAAACGGCCACGGCGACCACAGAATCCCTATGATGGCCGCAGTAGCAAGCACCGCCTGCCAAAACCCCGTAACCGTGACAGGCGCACAAGCGGTAAACAAATCCTACCCCGCTTTTTGGGAAGATTTGCGGTTGCTGGGTAAAAAAACAGAAACGGAAGAGTAGCCTATGATGAGTGATGATAATCACCAATACCATTGCCAGCACGAAGCGGTGATGGTGGCAAATTCCATTATGCCCGTTCCTGTTGATTACCCTCTTGCAGATGGCTTGCCGGATAATTTCAGGACAGATTTTGCAAAACTATGTGCATTGATGAAAAACATGTACTTAGACATGGCTAAGCAACCGGAAGCATATGGATTGGTTTTAACTGATTACGCCATGCAACGGGGAAACAGTCAGTCAAAAGAAGCAGGCTTAATTAGAAAATCACGAAACTCTGTTAATAGGTTGCCTGATACGTTGTTTCGTTTAGCGCAATGCGGAGAAATCCACAATAAACAGTTAATCGTTTCACTGCCAACATTCAAAGAGGTGATAAAAAAAGCTGAAGGGAACGGTGTTAGCCCTGTAACAAAATATGAACTTATTTTGTTGCGCCTTGTAGATTTTGGTTTTGTCATATCAAATTTTACCGGTAAACCCTTCGCTAAAACACTCGAATCTTTCACGGTGGAATATCCCGATTCGCCGGAACTCATTAACACTCTCAAAATTTTTTGTGACTGCTGGAAACAAACTCGTCAAAGCCAAAGTGAATTAAAGGATAGGTCGAATTTATCATACAAAGGTAAACCAATTTTGCATTACTATAATCATATGAAATTTGATTTTCGGTTTACCGCTGACCAAGATAAAATCCCTATGCAGGATTGGATTGTATATGAATTGCAATCACAAGGCTGTTCTAAAGAGACCATCGCTTTCCACGTTGCTTTTTATGAACATTCTTTACAATATAAAACTGTGAAGTATGACGGCAATTATTTTTATAAATCCAAACGAATCGTTACGGGGTTGGACAGTTTATCCTTAAAATTAAGCAATATGGATAATTATATGGACGAAATTGCCGCCATGCCCGAAAGTATAAAAATTCATTTTACAAAGAATTATTGTAATTATTGCGATTTCCAAGGTGCTACAAGCAAACATTGTAAATATCGCTTAAAATGGACATATAACAATACAGCACATGATGGCTGTGCTTTTATATGCTTCTCATTTCAAGACTACGATACAACGCTTGTTCCACATTATTGGCGGTTGTTAGCGTTGGAGTACAAGCTGCCAACACTTGGGGTGTACGCTGTGAAGGGTGTAAATAACGCCTTGCTTTGAAATTATGTGTATATTGCCAATGTCACCTATTTGCAATACAATGACTAAGTGAAGGAGTGATTTTTTATGTCAAGAGCAATAACTGTAAGAGTTGATGAAAATGTGAAACAACAGGCAGAGGATATGTTGAGTGAAATTGGATTAAACATGACTACCTATATCAACTCCAGCCTAAGGGCATTGGTGCGGGAGAAAAAAGTGCCATTTGAATTAACCACAATTCAACAAGCCAACAATGAATATCTTGCCAAGCTCGATGAGTCAATTGCACAGGCTGAACGAGGTGAGGTGGTTAGATATTCAATGGAAGAATTAAAAGCCTTGGTGGACGGAGAATAAGTATGGATGTATATTTCACCGACATTGCAAATAAAGAGTTAAAAAACTGGTTGAAAGCAGACCATTCAACTGCTAAGAAAATTTATGACCTTATCAGCGATATTCAAAAGTATGGAATGTTGGGTGGCAGGGGCAAGCCCGAGCAATTAAAACACTACAAAAATCCTGTGCGATTTTCTAGGCAGATAAACAAAGGGGATAGGCTTGTGTATTCTCCACAAGATAAAAAAGATTTGTTAGTAATTTCATGTAAAGGGCACTACGACGATAAATAAAAATGGCGTACTTATGTACCAACGCAAGCATGGTACGTGCGAAAATTCATATAATGCGAAGTGGATAACATTTGAAAATCGACCACTTAGTTATAAATGTTAGCAAGGAGTATCAAACGGACTCCTCAACTATAGATTATATAAGAAACAATGGATTTCCGTATGAGCCTAAATGGGGCAAAGGAACTTCTGGATTTAAGGCATCAAATATTTGGATTGGCGATGAGTATTTTGAAATGGTAAGGATTCTCAAAGCAAATGGCGGCGGTTGGCGAGAGGATTGGGTCAAGAAATATAATCATAACCACCGAGGTCTTATTTGTCTTTTCATTGACACAGATAACATCACTGAAGAATTTGAGCGGTTAAGTAATCTAGGGGTTAACATATCAGCACCTGAATACTTAAAATTTAAATGGTGCTTTGGCTTATTAACGCGCACTATGCCTTGGCAAAACTCTTACCTTCCTTTTTTTGAAGGTGTTCCTTTTCAACTTGGATTTCAACAAATGAAAGACGCGGCTTCAAGGAATTGGATGCAGCAATACATGATTCCAAACAGTAGAGAAAATGGTATTGACCAAATTACGGCACTCAGTCTTTGCGGTAACTACACAGATAATGACAAAGAACTTATCTTAAAAATTTTCCCAAATGCTTCTGTTGACACAGACAAAATATTTGTCGAGCTACCAAGCGGACAAAAGTTATCGTTTGTTCAGAGAGAAACTCATAATGTTGAAGTTTTCACCAAATGTAAGGACAATAATTCAAAAGGAAAGAGCATAATTATTCACAACATTAGTGTCGTGAATATATGAGACAGCATCATACTAAGCGGAACAAATCATTAAGCTACTGGAGGCGTAGCCATGGCAAGCACATACAAAAACCGCCTTACCGTCTCGATATTCGGGCAGTCGCATGGTGCGGCTATCGGGGTGACGCTTGACGGCATACCTGAGGGGGAGGAAATTGACTTCGACGTACTAAACGCGTTTTTACAACGCCGCGCACCGGGGAATTCTCCTTGGGCTACCCCACGCAAGGAGGCCGACGAGCCGGAGTTTTTGTCCGGGCTTGTCGCCCAAGCCGACGCTGCAAGCGGTACTACATGCGGCGCACCCATAACCGCCGTTATCAAAAACACCAACATACGCCCGTCGGATTACGCAAACACGTCGGTAACGCCGCGCCCCGGCCACGCCGATTACACCGCCTTTGTAAAAACGCGAGGCCATGCCGACCTTTCGGGCGGGGGGCATTTTTCCGGGCGGCTTACCGCGCCTTTATGTATCGCGGGCGGGATTTGCTTGCAAATATTACAGCGACGCGGCATTAGCATAAACGCACGTATTATTTCCATAGGCAACGCCACCGAAAACTTTGGAGAAGAAATAGAACGCGCAAAACAAGAAAACGACAGCGTAGGCGGCGTCATAGAATGCACCGCCACAGGCGTACCCGCAGGCCTGGGCGAGCCAATGTTTGACGGAATGGAAAACAGAATCGCGCAGTTAGTTTTCGCCATCCCCGCAGTAAAGGGCATCGAATTTGGCGCAGGCTTCTCCGCCGCAACCCTTCGCGGCAGCGAAAACAACGACCCCTTCGCCGTAGCGGGCGGCAAAGTACAAACCACCACAAACCACCACGGCGGAATCCTCGGCGGCATTACCTCGGGTATGCCGATAGTATTTCGTGCCGCAATAAAGCCTACGCCTTCCATCACGCAGCCGCAGCAGTCCGTTAACCTCACGACCCTAACCCCAGAAACATTAACAGTCAACGGCCGCCACGACCCATGCATTGTACCCCGTGCCGTACCATGCTTTGAGGCGGCGATGGCTATTGCGATACTGGACGCATTACAAACATGGTAGGGAGCGAGTAAATGATAAATACCGATGAAATATACGTCACACATTACAGCCATCCGACTTGCACCCCATTTATGAATATATGCAGACTGCCAAAAGCTGAGGCATTCAAGCTTGCTTCGCAAATGGCTGAAAAGGGTGCGGGTGTTGCGTCGTTTGACCGCTTTGACGATACCCACTTTGATGGTTATTACACCCGAAGAATGGCAACAGACAAAATTCTGCGCGATACGTTTATTGCCAAAGGCGGCAAACCAAAGGAAATGCACCCTATCTTTTTCGTCCTGCATAGCAGCAAATCGCTCGAAGACTGGATGGGTGACTATAGCGCGCATAGGATAAAGTTAAACGACATCCCTTCTGATTCAATCAGCTTTACTGTCGATGACAGTATTCTGATATACAAAAAGCACGGTGTGTACACCATGTACACAAAAGAAAAATTGATTGAAACACTAACCCAATATCCCGGCACAATGGAAGATTATTTGCGCAAGTTAAACAAAGAACATTATTGCATTGAAGCCCAGTTATGGAATGATGATTACTTGAATACCGTTATCCCTTAACCTGTCCATTGTAATAATGTGCTTGGGCATTCATTAACGGATGTGTCATAGCGATTATCCCACCAAACAAAGCTATCCGCTCTTTACGGCATAAGGCTATTATTGTATTATTCTCTGTGAGGAGTTGAAAAAAATGACATTAGAAGACCTACGAAAAAAAATCGACACAATAGACAACGAGCTACTAAACCTGTTTGAGCAACGCATGAAGGTAGTAACCGACGTAGCGGCGTACAAAAAGGCCAACGGAATCCCAGTACTCGACCGTGGCCGCGAGGAAGAAAAGCTAAACAAAATCACGGACAAAAACGCACGTATGCTTTTTAGCGCGTTATTTGGGATAAGTCGCCGTCACCAGCACGAGACGCTAAAAGCCGAGCCTTCACCTCTGCAAAATTACAAAACCGCGCTATGCGCAGAAATCACCGAAGCAAAAAAAGCCTACACATCAAAAGAGCTGCCCACCACGGCGATGATAGCCTGTCAAGGCGTAGAAGGTTCGTTTGCGGAGCTTGCCTCGGAAAAATTGTTTAAGCAGCAGCCGATGATACAGTACATGAAAACCTACGGCAGTGTATTTTCGGCTATCGAAAACGGCTTCTGTGACTATGGTGTTCTTCCGCTGGAAAACAGCACGGCGGGTTCGGTAAACAAGGTTTATCGTGTTATGCAAAACCATAATTTCCGAATTGTGCGCAGTATTAGGTTAAAGGTTGACCATCATCTTGTCGCGCCAAAAGGCGTTAAGCTTGAAGACATAAACGAGGTAGTATCCCACGAGCAAGCCCTCGCCCAATGCGACGGCTACCTAAACAACCTAAGCAAACGCCTCGGCAAAGAAATCGCCCAAACCCAATACAACAATACTGCCGCCGCTGCGGAAATGGTAGCAAACAGCCCACGCCGCGATGTTGCCGCCATCTGCTCCCGCCGCTGTGTAAACCAATACAATCTCGATTATCTGGAAGAAAATATCCAAGACAACCCAAACAACTACACTCGCTTCATATGTATCTCGCGCAATCTGGAAATCTACGAAGGCGCAAACAATACCGACATGATTCTCACGCTGGAAAATAAACAAGGCTCGCTGTACAAAGTAATCAGCAAAATAAACGAACTTGGCATAGACCTAGGCAAGCTCGAAAGCCGCCCCACCGACAGCGACGACGATTTTATGTTTTACGTTACCTTCAAAACTGCCGTCAACGATGACCTTTTTACGCTGTTGGACGAGCTTACCACGCTCTGCAAAAAATTCGAATATCTCGGCAGCTATGTAGAGGTCTGATATGACCTGCGGGCTTTTGGGCAAAAAACTGGCGCATAGCTATTCCCCTGCCATCCACGCGGCATTTGAGGGAGGGTGTAGCGAGCAAGCTCGCTATTGCTACGCGCTTTTTGAGACGGAAAATCCGGAAGAATTCTTCGCAAAAGAAAGCTTCCACGGCATAAACGTGACCATCCCATACAAACAGGACGCAATGAAATTTTGTGCCACACTATCCCCCACCGCACAGGAAATCGGCAGTGTAAACACCATAATCCGCCACCCCGACGGCACTCTGCACGGCGACAACACCGACGCCGCAGGGTTTAAAAAAATGGTGGAAAAACTAGGCGTGTCTGTTGCCGACAAAAAAATAATCGTCATTGGCAAAGGTGGCAGCGCGCTCGCCGTCTGCCACGTCCTGCGCGAGCTAAATGCCGCAGAAATAGTAGTCGTATCCCGCGCCGATAATAACGACGGCTTCCTCGCGCAGCATAATGACGCCGCTATCTTGGTAAACTGCACCCCCGTCGGCATGTACCCGCTAAACGACGCGTCACCCGTTTCTCTCGACCACTTCCCGCAGTTGGAAGGCGTACTCGACCTCATCTACAACCCCGCACGCACACGCCTTATGCAAGCCGCCGCTTCGCGTAAAATCCCAGTAATCGGCGGGCTTCCCATGCTTGTAGGCCAAGCCGCCGCCGCTTCTGCGATTTTTACAGGCCACGAGGTTTCCAACGAAGCCGCCGTCCTGCAAAAGCTCGAACGCTCCATGCAAAACATAATAATAATAGGAATGCCCGGCAGCGGAAAAACCACCCACGGCAAAATACTGGCCGAGAAACTAAACCGCCCCTTCGTAGACGCCGACGAAGAAATCGAAAAAACCACAGGCCGCACCATCCCGGAAATCTTCGCCGCAGACGGCGAAGATTTCTTCCGCAAGCTGGAGACAGAAACACTCGCCCGCTTAGGCAAAGAATCGGGCTTGATAATCGCCACAGGCGGCGGATGTGTAACACGAGAGGAAAACTATCCGAACCTTCATCAAAATGGCCTAATTTTATTTCTTGAGCGCGACATAAACCAGCTCTCCCGCGAAGGCCGTCCGCTTTCGCAAGGCGACCTGCACGAGATGTACAAAAAACGCCTTCCCATGTACAAACGCTTTGCGGACGGCAGACTGGAGGATATATGCGACTACTTGTAATAAACGGCCCAAACATAAACCTGCTGGGTATCCGCGAGCCGCACCTGTACGGCAACGCAAACTACCAAGCCTTGGTAGACCTAATAAATAAAACCTGCGCCGAAGAAAACATAACCCCGGAAATCTACCAATCCAACCACGAAGGCGAAATAGTAGACAAAATCCAACAAGCCCTAAACAACACAGACGCAATAGTAATAAACCCCGCCGCCTACACCCACACAAGCATAGCAATCCTAGACGCCCTAAAAGCCGTAAACATCCCCACGGTAGAAGTCCACATCTCCGACATAACCACCCGAGAAAGCTTCCGCCAAATCTCCTATACAGGCATGGCCTGCGTAAAAACCATCTGTGGGAAGGGAATAGACGGCTACAGGCAGGCAATTTTATATCTAAAAAACCCGTGAGCGGGTTTTTTAGATATCCTTACATTAAATTTACAAACTCTTTACGCTTCGCTGGTTTTTAATTTACATTGTAATCTTTATACTCTTTCAGGAATCAAAAACAAAATCATGGGAGGATATTTATGATTCATGCAAAAGGGTATTGGAAAGCAAAGTTAGTAAGTTTGGCAGTATTGGCAGTGTTGCTTTTTACAGGCTGCGGAGCAGGTGACCGCGTAGAAGCAAGCCCTGTTTCGGGGGAGATAACGGTTTACACGGCTATCGAAAACGTACTTGCGGGTCGGCTTGTAGAGACATTTAACGCACACTATCCCGACATTACAGTTAATCTGGTAAGAGATTCGACAGGAGTAATTACATCACGTTTGATTGCAGAAGCAGCTAACCCGCAAGCAGATGTTGTTTGGGGGACAGCGGCTTCCAGTTTGATGGTGTTGGAAGCGATGGACATGCTTGAGCCGTTTGCGCCTACGGGTTTAGACCGCATTTTACCGATGTTTAGGGCAGAGTCCAATCCGCCTACATGGGTGGGCATCACTGCATGGGAGACTGCATTTATAGTTAACCTACCGGAGCTTGAGGCACTTGGCCTTACCATCGACGATATCCGCTGCTATGTAGATTTGCTTCGTCCCGAGCTTCAGGGAAACATCATCATGCCCAACCCTGCTTCTTCGGGTACAGGATTTCTTACGGTGGTAGGCTTGCTGGAGTTATATGGCAGAGACACAGACGCAGGCTGGGAATTTATGGACAGGCTGCATGAGAATGTTCAGGATTACATTCACTCCGGAGCAGGCCCTGCAAACATGGCCGCAACAGGAGAAACAGTGGTAGGTATCAGCTTCGGCTTCCCCGGGATTTCCCGCTTGCAAGAAGGCGCGCCTGTGGCAGTTGTATTCCCCGAGAGGGGTTCCGGCTGGGATATGGAGGCTAATGCGTTGATTCGCCAAGACGAAATCCACCCTGCGGCACAAACATTCCTTAACTGGGCGATTTCCGACGAGGCAATGGCAATCTACAACGAGGCATTCCCCATAATTTCCACGGGAGAAGGCGGAAGCTACTACGGCTTCGAAGGCCAAAACCCCGTAGACCAGCTAATTGACAAATGCTTTGTATGGATAGCAAGCAACAGAGAATCAATTTTAGCAGAATGGAATCGCAGATACGGGGGATAATCAAATGAGCTTTTTGGAAGTAAAAAACGTAGTAAAACGCTTTGACAACCAATCCGCACTAAATAACGTAAGCATAAATGTAGAAAAGGGAGAGCTTGTTTGTATCCTCGGCCCCAGCGGCTGCGGCAAAACAACCCTCCTGCGCACAATAGCAGGGCTGGAAACAACAGACAGCGGTAAAATCTTTATAGACGGGAAGGATGCAACATTCCTTCCCCCCGCCAAGCGTAATTTTGGGATTGTATTCCAATCCTACGCGCTTTTCCCCAATATGACGGTGATGGGAAATGTCTTATTCGGCCTAAAGCAAAAAGTACGCGCAAGCAAAGCGGAGCTACGCCGCCGCGCAGAAGAAGTTTTGGAAATGGTTGACCTGACAGACCATAGCGACAAATATCCGCGCCAGCTTTCCGGCGGGCAACAACAGCGCACGGCTCTTGCGAGAGCCATTGCGCTGTCTCCCTCCTTTTTACTGCTGGACGAGCCGCTTTCGGCCTTGGACGCAAAAGTGCGCACAAAGCTGCGCGGCGAAATCCGCGAAATCCAAAAACAACTCGGAGTAACCACGGTAATGGTTACTCACGACCAAGAAGAAGCCCTGACCATGGCCGACAAAGTAATAGTAATGAACAATTCCGTAGTAGAGCAGGTAGGCACTCCAAAAGAAATATACGGCAACCCCGCCACAAACTTTGTGGCAGGCTTTATAGGGTCGATGAACTTCCTAAAAGTAGACGGCGGCATAAAAGCAATCCGCCCCGAGAGAATAAAGCTCGTAGGCCGTTTTGATACATTTGATTTAAAGGCAAATGTATCGGCCGTAGAATTTAAAGGCCCTCTAACCCGAGTATATGCCCGCACAAAAAACGCAGCAGAAGTAAGCATAGAGCTACCGTCACAAAGCTTCGATAACATGAACATCCGCGCAGGTGCGCAGGTATTCCTTCGTCTGCCGGAAGAACATATCTCCCGCTACACCGAAGCATGGGGCGAAATTGCCGTATGAGGGGAAAATCTAAAGGACAGTTTTTACTCCTGTGCTTAATGCTCGCGGCCTTTGTAATTATTATGGTGCTGCCGCTGTTTGCATTGTTTGCACGAGCCTTTCAGGATAATACGGGGCAGTTTGTCGGGATGGCCAACTACAGGGCTTATTTCGCAAATCCTGCCCTTTCGAGGGCTTTGTGGAATACCATCAATGTTTCGCTTGTTACCACGGTTTTTAGTGTGACGCTGGGCTTTTTGTACGCCTATGCCCTCACTCGTACAAATATCCGCTTTAAGCGTTTTTTTAGGTACATGGCTCTTATTCCTATTTTTATCCCTACCATTGTACATGCGGTGGGGCTTATTTCGCTGTTTGGGCGGCAGGGCTTGATTACCCAAATGGGCTTTGATATCGAGATATTTGGGTTTATCGGTATTACGCTTTCACATATTATTTTTACCTTTCCGCAAGCGTTTTTGATGTTTTTTGTGACACTGGAGTATGCCGACGGTCGTCTGTACGAGGCAGCCGAGTCCATGGGCGTTAAGCCACTCACAAAGCTATTTAAAATAACGCTGCCGGAAATTAAATTTACATTAATAAACGCCGCGTTTGTGTGCTTTACACTTGCATTTACGGATTTTGGTGCGCCTGTGGTAATCGGCGGCGGTTACAATGTGCTTGCGACAGATTTGTTTGTGCAAATCACAGGCCTGTTTAATTTTAATATGGGTGCAGTCGTTGGCACATTGCTCCTCATACCGGCAATACTGGCCTTTATCGTAAACCGCGTCACAAATATAGCAAACATGGGCGCGATGAGCGCGAAATCCACAAAGCTAAAGGTTAAAAAAAGCTTGGCTCGTGACATATTTTTCTTTGCTTTTTGCTCTTTGATTGTGTTGTTTTTTCTCACGCTTATCGGGGCTTTGGCAGTGCGGGCGTTTACGACATTTTTTCCGTTTAATATGACGCCTACGCTTGGTAATTTTCAGTTTAGCCCTGTAACGGGCGGTGTTGGCAGCTTTTTTAATTCTGTCCGGATGAGCCTTATTACTGCTACGGTGGGTACGGCGTTTGTGTTTGTTTATGCTTACGTCGCAGAAAAAACCGACGGTTTTGAGTTCCTGCGTAAAATTGCTAAATTATTTTCCGTTTTGCCGCTGGCTTTGCCGGGTATGGTTATCGGTGTTTCGTACATTTTCTTTTTTAATAACCCAAATAACCCGTTTAATTTTGCCTTCGGAACGGTGGGCATTTTGGTAATGGCTAATATTTTGAGCTTTTTTTCTGTGCCGTATCTTACGATTATGGGCGCGTTAAAAAAGCTGGACAGAGAATTCGAAAGCGTTTCCGACAGCATGAGTGCGCCTCGTTGGAAGCTGTTTACCATGGTGACGGTTCCGCTTTCGTTGCCCGCGATTTTGGAGACATTTATGTACTATTTTGTTAGCTCCATGGTGACGATTTCGGCAATAGTGTTTTTGTACACGCCGAGATTTAGGGTTGCGTCAATTGCTATTTCTCATATGCACGCAGAAGGCGTTTTTGCACAAGCCGCCGCCATGAGCCTGTTAATTCTGCTGGTAAACGTAGTGGTTAGGCTAATCTACGAAATCACAATACATCTAATTAAAAAAAGGAGAAAACAAGCATGAAAATAAAGACTATTATCTTGGACTGGGCAGGTACAACGGTGGATTTTGGCTCGTTTGCACCTGTGGAGTCCTTTATGACAGCCTTTGCCGCATACGGCATTAACCCAACGGCAGAAGAAACCCGCGCACCCATGGGACTTGCAAAGCGCGTACATGTAGCAACAATGCTCGCGGGAGAACGCCTCGCCGCAGAATGGGTAAAGCAGCATGGCAAACCCCACACAGAAGCCGACATAGACGCTATATACAAAAAATTTGAACCTGCCCTATTCAGCGTTTTAAAAAACTACGCCGACCCACTCCCCGGTGTACTAGATACCGTTAATAAAATAAGACGCAAGGGTATAAAAATAGGCTCCACAACAGGCTACACCCGCGAAATGATGAACATAGTAGCCCCATTAGCAAAGCAAAACGGCTACGCACCGGACTTTTTGGTATGCCCCGAGGAGGTAAACGGAAAAGGCAGACCCTACCCATACATGCTGTGGCGCAATCTGGAAGCCCTGAACTGCGAAAACATAAACGAAGTCCTAAAAATAGGCGACACAGAAGCCGACATGCAAGAAGGAAAAAATGCAGGCTGCCTATGCGTAGGCGTAATCGCAGGCTCAAGCATGTTAGGGCTTTCCGAAAACGAGCTTGCAGACCTTGAGCCGCAGCAAAAAAGCGAAGCATTCGCCAAAACAAGAGCCGCCTACTTAACAAGCGGCGCAGACTTTGTAATCAACAGCATTATCGAACTGCCAAAGCTTATCACAACCATTGGAGGATAAAAAATGTACGACTATATTCCCGACAATCCATATATTTTACTTACACCCGGTCCGCTTTCTACGTCTAAGGGCGTTAGGGCGGCACTTTTGCGCGACTGGTGTACATGGGACGCAGATTACAACGAGGATATTGTGCAAAATATTCGCCGCCGCTTGGTGGCCATCGCAACAAAAGACACCGACAACTACACCGCTGTACTTATGCAAGGCAGCGGCTCCTTCGCAGTAGAAGCCTGCTTGGGTACAGCACTCCCCAAAGACGGAAAGCTCCTCATCCTAACAAACGGCGCGTACGGAAACCGCATGGCAGAAATGGCAAAGGTGCTAAACATAGACCACACAGTAGCCGACCTCGGAGAAGTAACCGCACCAACAGCAGAAGACCTAAAAACAATCCTAAAAAACGACCCCACCCTTACCCACGTTGCATTCGTGCATTGCGAAACAACAACAGGTATGCTTAACCCACTGGAAGAACTGGCAGCCGTAGCAAAGCAATACGGCAAAACCCTGATAGTAGACGCAATGAGCAGCTTCGGCGGAATTCCCTTCGACGTAAGCGACCTGGGCATAGACTTCCTGGCAAGCTCATCAAACAAATGTATCCAAGGCGTACCGGGATTTGGCGTAATAATCGCAAAACGCGAAACGCTAAAAAAATGCGCGGGCAACGCACGCTCCCTATGCATGGATTTAGTAGGCCAATGGAACGAAATGGACAAAAGCGGAAAATGGCGTTACACCTCACCCACCCACGTAGTACGCGCATTCTATCAAGCCCTGGATGAGCTGGAAGAAGAAGGCGGCATACAAGCAAGATACAACAGATACCGCGAAAACCACCGCATTCTGGTAGAAGGAATGCGCAACCGAGGCTTCGAAACACTACTACCCGACAATAAACAAGCCCCCATAATCACATCATTTCTATACCCCAACAAGGACTTCAACTTCAACGCCTTCTACAAAGCCGTAAAAGAAAAAGGCTTCGTCCTATACCCCGGAAAAATATCACAGGCCGACACCTTCAGAATAGGCAACATCGGTGAAGTTTACCCCAACGACATGAAAAGGCTAATTGAAGTAATAACGTCGTGTTAAAACCCAAAAAATGCGATTCGCACCAGCGAATCGCATTTTTTAAAAAACGTCAAAGTTTTGGTCAACCTTTTTCAAAAGGTTGCAGGGTATTGGGACAGCGTCCCAAGGTCTTAATCTTTATCCTTCATAGCTTCTAATTCTTGCTTCCTAGCAGCGATTACCTTTTGCTGTACGTCAGATGGGCATTCGTCGTAGCGTTCGAAGGACATTGTGAAGGAGCCTCGGCCTTGGGTCATGGAGCGTAGGTCTATGGGGTATTTTTGCATTTCTGCGAGGGGTACTTCTGCTATGATGGCGGCTTTTTTGCCTACGGCTTCTTGGCCTTGTACGCGGCCGCGGCGTTTGTTCATGTCGCCCATTATGTCACCTGTATAGTTGTCGGGTATGGTTACGGTTACTTTCATTATTGGTTCGAGGATGGTGGGCTTAGCTTGTAGAAAGCCGTCTTTGAAGGCGGTTTTGGCGGCCATTTTGAATGCGAGTTCTGATGAGTCTACGGCGTGGTATTTTCCGTCGTATAGGGTGGCTTTAACGCCTACTACGGGGTATGCGGCTACGGGGCCGGCCTTTACGGATTCCTGGAGGCCTTTGTCTACTGCGGGAAAGTATTGTTTTGGTACGTTGCCGCCGACGACTACTTCTTCGAATTGATAGGCTTCTTTGATGTTGCCCGATGGCTCAAAGCGCATGTCTACTATGCCGTATTGTCCGCCGCCGCCGGATTGTTTAACAAATTTGCCTTTTACGTCGGATTTGCCTTTTATTGTTTCGCGGTAGGGGATGAGTGGCGGGGATAGTTCTACTTCTATTTTGTAGCGGGTTTTTAGGCGGTTAACGAGAACGTCGAGTTGGCTGTCACCAATGCCTGATACGAGGGCTTGTTTTGTTTCGCTGTGGATTTCGAATTTAAGGGTGCGGTCCTCGGCAAGCAGCTTGGATATGGCGGAAGACATTTTATCTTCGTCGCCTTTGCCTTTTGACATGATTGCGCGTGTGAGCAGAGACTCGGGGAAGGCGATGGCGGGCATTATGAATGGCGCGTGTTTTGTGGCGAGAGTGTCTTGAGTGTCGGTGTCGTTTAGTTTTGCTATCGCACCTATGTCGCCTGCGCGGATTTCTGTGGTGTCGGATTGGTTTTTGCCGCGTAGGAATACAAGCTGGCCGATTTTTTCTGCGGTCTCTTTATTGGAATTAAAGAGAGGTGTGTCTTTTTTTATTGTGCCGGAATAGAGGCGGAACAAGCTTAGACGACCAACAAAGGGGTCGGAGATTGTTTTGAAAACAAAGGCGCATACGGGGCCGTTTTCGGAGCAGGGGATGGTGGTGGCCGCGCCGGATTTTGTTACTGTGATTTCCGGAGTGACTTCTGCGGCGGAGGGTAGAAGGGTTGATAGCATATCAAGCAGGGAGGCTACGCCTATGGCGTCTTTGCCTGTTGCCGTGCCGCATAGTACGGGGGTAAAGCTTCCGCTTTTTATTGCGTTTTTAAGGCCTGTTTCCATTTCTTCGGGGGAGAGCTTGCCTTCTTCAAAATATTTTTCCATTAGGGTTTCGCATGTTTCTGCAACGGCTTCGAGTAGGGCGTTGTGGTTTTTGTCGTAGATTTCCAACATATCGGAAGGGACAGAATCGCAGGGTACGATGTCCGCGCCGTTCCATTTATAGGCCTTGCCTGTGAAGCAATCCACATAGCCGACGATTTTGCCGCCTTCTGCAAAGGGAAGCTGCAAGGGGGCTACACTATGCCCAAATTTATCACGCATATCGGCCACTACCTTGTAAAAGTCCGCGTGGGGGTCGTCCATTCCGTTAACAAAGAAAACGCGGGGCTTGCCCTCGGCATTTTCCCAAGAAAGCTCTGTGCCTACCTCTACGCCGCCTTTTGCGGACACTAAAATAAGAGCGGCGTCGCTAACGCTTAGGGCTTCTTTGGCCGCTCCCACAAAATCAAAAAACCCGGGGGTGTCTATGAAGTTAAGTTTACCGCTTTTCCACTCTATGGGGATGAGGGACGAGCTTACCGATACTTTGCGGCGGATTTCTTCCGCGTCGTAGTCACTCATTGTGTTGCCGTCCTCTGTGCGCCCCATTCGGCTGGTTATTTTTGTAACGTGGAGAGCCGCTTCCATTAAAGTTGTCTTTCCGCAGCCGCTGTGCCCCATTACCGCAATGTTCCTGATGTCATTTGCCGAATAAACCTTCATAAATTACCTCCTGATTTGTATAATTTGTACAAGTCATTATAATGTCAATATCGTGTGCAGGCAAGAAATAATTGAAATTTATTTGTAATATATGCTATAATCGCAGATAATCTATCCGCTGAGCAACGCGAGGTGCCGGAACGGAGTGAGGAAGCGGGCTTTGCCCGTTGTAACGGCGGGGTAGAGTCCCTACTAAGATGGAGGGGAAGCAATGCACGAGTACGGCGATGAATATAATAACGAGCCTGATGTCAAAAACGAGCTTTGGCGCGAAGCATTTAGTTGGTTAAAAACCATAGCCTTCGCGCTTATTTTTGCGTGGGTTTTTGTAAATTTTGTGATAGTAAATGCGTCCGTGCCTACAGGCTCCATGGAAGGCACGATACGAGTAGGCGACAGAATAGTAGCGTTTAGGTTGTCATACACGTTTAGTGAGCCGGGCAGATACGATATCATTGTGTTCCGTGGGGCGGAAGCAGACTCTCCGCTTTATGTAAAGCGCATTATGGGAATCCCCGGTGACGAAATTACCATAATAGACGGCAGCGTATTTGTTAACGGAAGAGAAGAGCCATTACGCGATGATTTTGTGCAGGGCGACCTTTTTGGTAATTTTCCCATCCCGCGCATCCCTGCTCCCGAATACATGACAATACCTACGGATGGCTCCGCGCCATTTATCACCGTCCCCGAGAATCATTTTTTTGTATTAGGTGATAATAGAAACAATTCCATAGACTCACGCAACTGGAGCAACCCTTTTGTGGCACGCGAGCAGATACAGGGTAGGGTAATTTTCAGATACTGGCCCGGTTTTCAAAATTTGACTAGATAAAATTACAAACGAGGAGGTGTAATATGATAAACAAAGAAATGCTTATCACAGACGCTTTGGCGTTGGATAGCGGTCTTGTGCCTGTTATGCAGTCGCATGGTCTTGGGTGCTTTGGCTGTCCGTCTTCTCGCGGCAAAAGCCTCGAAATGGCAGCCGCAAGCCATAACGTAGATATCGACAAGCTAATCGCTGACATGAACGCGCATATGGATAGCGTAGCGTAAAAAATGAAAAAGAGGGGCTGTCTTGCAAAGAAAAAGCAAGACAGTCCCTTTTTGTGAGGTACTTACAATTCCACCAATACGGCAAAACCGCCGTTAAAAATTATGGTGTTATATAACAACCTAGTTTCGGAGACGAGGAGATTCGAACTCCTGCGCCGCTATTAACGACCTACACACTTTCCAGGCGTGCCCCTTAAACCACTTGGGTACGTCTCCAAGGACGAGCTTTGCGCACATGAGAGTTTACAATATTTATTATATAAGCGCAAGTAAATCTTCTAAATAATCGGTGCGTACGAATTCCCCGGCTTTTAGCATTTGGCGGATTTCGTTTGGTGTGGCGTATTTTGCGTCGGTTGTTTCGCCTTCTTGGAGGACTACGTCACGCAGGTCGAAGTCTTGACGGAACAGCCATACATCCACATGCGCCCCGCTATGCCCGCCGAATGTACGCTTTAACAACAATTCACCGTTTTCGGGTTTTACCGTTAGGCCTGTTTCTTCTTTTACCTCTCGCAGTGCCGAGGTTTGGCTGTCATCGCCTGCTTTTACCGAGCCTCCCGTGCATTCCCACATGTTTGGGTAGCCCTTGTTTGAGGCGCGTTTTGTGATTAAAAATTCGCCGCGACTGTTTAGCAACCACACCAACACCACAAATCTAAACTCGCCCGCTTTTAGCGGCTCACAACGCCTGCGAGTGCGCCCCGTTAGCTTTCTGTGCGCGTTGTAGATGTCGCATAGCTCCTCTGCACTGTTCATATTCATATTTATCCAACCCTGCATTTGTAAATACAGCACAGGAAGAATCTTAGGAAATCTCATCTTGTTAGGCATTGCGTCGAAAAGAGCGACTTCTCCCATCTCGAAATCGGGCATATCGCCAAGCTCATGCACATGCGCCAAAAAAACCTGCCCGTTGGCATATACGTTAGGCAAATGCACAGAATAATCAAACGCCGCCCTAATATCAAACTTAACCGCACCCGTCTCCTCAAAAAATTCGCGCTTAGCGGCTTCCAACATACTCTCACCGTCTTCCACGCGCCCACCTGCGGTCTCATACACATCGCGCTCCTTGTGGCGGCAATACAGCCACTTGTCGCGATACCGCGCAAAAATCACCGTGTATTTGTATGCCTTCAGCTTCCCCAGCGGAACGGTTCGCACCTTGCAATTTTCATAATCGGGCATGACGGGCGAAAACAAATCAATCTTCTCAATCCCCATGCAGTTGTCGTGATCGTCAAATTCCAGCTTAGCAATCCACGGAAAAATCCGCTTCATAGCGTTAAACCCTTCGTAACCATATGTATTGTCATAATGGTGAATAATCGTTGACAAAGCCGTGCCATGCGACCCGACCACAATTGTCTCACCACGGTACTCACGCAAAACGCCCTCCAATGCCGAAACATTACGTGCCTGCACCTCGGCCAAACACTCCCCGTTTTCCAATTTATAAGAAAAATCCGCCCACTGCTTACCCGTAAAATCCGCAAAAGGCAAAATCCACTCATCAGCCACCTTACGCTCCCGAAAATCCTCGATAATGCGAACTTCAAGCCCCACACTCTCCGCAAAAGGCAAAACAGTATCAAAAGCCCGCTTAAAAGGACTGGAAAGCACCACAGTAACCCCCTTATCCCCAAAAAACTCCGTAACAAGCGCGCAATCAACCATCCCCTTATCCGTAAGCGGGCGCGAAAAATCATCATACACATTAAAATCCGGCTCAGCGTGCCGCACAAAATAAACCGTAGTCATACTACCCCATCCTTATTTTTTGCAAATTTAAAAGATTAATCAAAAAAGCAAGCAGTGCAAAAACAGCTATAGCCTGTATGCGATAAGTAAACCAATAGTGTACTTCCGAGTGATTTGCAAACACAAAAAACCAAGCATATGGAGCCAAACATAAAAGCAAGACCGGCGATGTATTAAAGGCATGATTTTTTGAGAGTCCCGTTTTGACAATAAAACCGGTTAAAACCGCCACCAAAACAATAATTGTCGCTAGCAAAACAAAAGGAAACATCGTTATAATATTTCCTCCAAAAGCAAAAACATAGCTTAAAGGGGTTTCGTCTGTTCCAATCATACGATAACTTATAGCGGAAAAAACTTGAATATCAGGGTCAACAAAATACGATATTATCCATCTGCCAATCCAAGTAAAGGCATACCCCACACCCCAGTATATCGAGCATAAAATGATTGTTTTAACATTTTCTTTAAATATATATCCGGTATGGTTGTTTCTTAGTGTATGGCATAAAACCAACGGTATTCCAAGTGTCAAAAGCGGAGCGGTCAGCAAATCAAAAAAGTTTGTTATCGAGCCTACAACAAGAAAAAAATACAGCAACAAAGCATCATCATGGACAAGCCGCTTTTCAAAACAAAGGCTAATCAGCATAGCGTAAAGCATAACATAAAAAACACTCGAAAACTGCAATGAAAAAGGAAAAATATTATAAGAAAATGTTGCCAAAGCAAAGCCAAAAAGCAGTGAAAAAATCATATCAAGTCTTTTTGAAATCATAACGGAGACAGCGACAATAAGAAGCGTCTGATGAAATAATGCAATATACCTAACCGTGCCAAAGTCAAAAATGGCCATAACAGGTCTAAGAACGGCAACGTACCCATGCCAATACCTAGAATAACCGGTAAACGCATTTTCAAATGCGGAAAGACCATCTTGCCTCCTAAGCTGACCAAGCATTATTCTGTCCGTAAAATTATCCAACCTCACCGTGCCGGAGTAAAGGTGCCAAAATTCCGCAAACATCGCAACCCTTGCATAAAAATCAGGTTCGCCTGCGATTGCATAAAAAATTTCGTCGGTGACCTCGTTGTTGCGTTCGCTTCCCCTGCCGGAAAAAGCATATACCACATGCCTGTAAATACCTTCTTTTTCGACAATATGTATGGCAGACCCGATGTTGTATTCGAGCCTGCTCGGGTTTGGCATATACGCCAATGTTAGCAAAATGGAATAAGCTATAATTAAAATACCAAGTATCGCCAAGGGTTTTAGCACATAGCTTTTCAACCTAAACAGTCCCCCCGGCTTCCAATAACCCCTTCTGGCATTGCTTCTCCACAAGCACACCAGGCGGGAACATCTCACGTACTTGTTCTCCGGATACGCGTTCTTTTTCGAGGAGCATTTCTGCCAGTTTGTGCAGGATTTCTATGTGTGTTTCGATTATTTCTTTTGCTTTATTGTGGGCGTCTTCTACTATGCGTTTTATTTCCATGTCGATTTGGTCGGCTACCTGTTCGCCGTAGTTGCGTGTGTGTCCGTAGTCGCGGCCAAGGAAAACCTCGTCGTTTTCGTTGCCGAAATGGATTGGCCCTATGGTTTCGCTCATGCCGTATTTTATTACCATGTCGCGTGCGATGGTAGTTACCTGTTTTATGTCGGCACTTGCGCCCGAGGTTAGGTCGTTGAGTACGATTTCTTCGGCAACGCGCCCGCCGAGGCCGCTTATTATGCGCTGCTCCATATATTTTTTGCTCCATGTTTCGCGTTCTTCGCCGGGGAGCGGCATTACATAGCCGCCCGCACGGCCTGTGGGGATGATGGAAACAACGTAGGTCGGGTCGATATCGGGCAGGACTTCGAAGCAGATGGCATGTCCGGCTTCGTGGTATGCGACGAGCTTGCGTTCTTTTTCTGTGCGAACGCGGCTCTTTTTCTCAGTTCCCATGGCGACCTTTATGAAGGCCTTTTTGATGGACTCCATGTCGATTTGCGTCTTGTTATCACGCGCAGCAAGGAGTGCGGATTCGTTGAGAAGGTTTTCCAAATCGGCAGGTGTAAAGCCTACGGTGGTTTGAGCCACGGTTTTAAGCGAAACATCCTCGGTAAATTGTTTGCCCTCGGCATGGACGTTTAAAACAGCCTCGCGCCCCGCAACGTCGGGTGGGTTAACGGTGATTCTGCGGTCGAAACGCCCCGGACGCAGCAGCGCGGGGTCGAGAATATCGGGACGGTTGGTAGCCGCCAAAACAATAACGCCCTCGTTAATGCCAAAGCCGTCCATTTCAACAAGAAGCTGGTTAAGCGTCTGCTCGCGCTCGTCGTGGCCGCCGCCAAGCCCTGCGCCGCGTCTGCGCCCTACAGCGTCAATTTCGTCAATAATCACAATACTGGCAGGGTTACGTTTGGCCTGCTCAAACAAATCGCGCACGCGAGAAGCACCCACACCAACAAACATTTCAACAAAATCCGAGCCGGAAATACTATAAAACGGAACATTAGCCTCGCCCGCCACAGCCCGCGCAAGATAAGTCTTACCCGTACCAGGCGGCCCAACAAGCAGCACACCACGCGGAATCCTAGCACCAATGCTATGGTATTTATCAGGCGATTTCAGGAAATCAACGATTTCCGCAAGCTCCTCTTTCTCCTCATCAAGCCCCGCGACTTGGCCGAATGTAACCTTTCGCTGGTCTTGTAAGGCAACACGCACGCGGCTCTTTCCAAAATTCATGGCGCGACCGCCACCGCCGCCGTTTGCCTGCTGCATAACAAAAAATATGATTACCATAAACACAAGCGAAATCATCAAAATAGGCAACATCTGCACAAACCAGCTAGGCCTGTTTGGTGGATTTGTAGAAGGAAAAACAGGCGGCTCAAGGGTCTTCAAATGCTCCAAAAACACAGAAACACTGGGAATATGAACCGTCCTAATCTGCCCACCGGGCAACTCAACCTCGGCAATACCTACATTTTGCACGTCATTGGTAGGCGTAACCGTGATATTCCTAACCCGCCCGTCCGCCAAATCCTGCATTAAATGCGCGTAGGTATAAGGGTCCTGCGGCATGGTAGGCGTAAGCCGCTGAAGCGCGGTAACAAAGAAAAAAATCACCAAAGCCATTAAAATAAGAAGCGTAAAGCTCCTGGTATGCTGCTGCACGTAAACGTCACTCCATTCTTAATTTCCCCACATAGGGTAAACATCTATATTTCTGGGCATAGTCCAAGCCATAGCCCACCACAAATTCATCGGGAATAGTAAAGCCAAGGTATTCGATTTCCACACCCTTCACCTTGCGGCGTTCGGGCTTATTTAAAAGGGCGCAAAGTTTTACAGAGGCAGGGTTTAACCCATGCAGATAATTGCACAACCAGCTTGCAGTATATCCCATATCCACGATATCCTCAACAATTATTATATGTTTGCCCGCCAAATCCGCCTTTTCGGGGTACTCGAGTTTAACCTTGCCTGCGGATTCCGACTCGTTGCCATAGCTGGATACCTTGATAAATTCCATAAAAACATCCAACTTAATTTCCCGCGCAAGGTCGGCCAAAAAAATCACCCCGCCCTTTAAAGTCCCAAGCAAAGTAACCGCCTTGCCCGCATAATCCTTGGTAATCTGCGCACCGATTTCCTTAACGCGGCGAGAAATCTCTTCCTCACCAATAAGCACTTCTATAGTCTCATTCAAAATTTTCACCCTCTAAAGTAATATATAATTTTTCGCCCGCGTCGGCCTCATATCTAGCGTTAACACGTCCTGTGGCAATCACCCACAAAATATCACTGCCATGCGCCAAAAGCGGCATTCTGTCCCGCTCACTTTTAGGAATTTTCTCATCCGTAAAATAATCCTGCAATTTTTTTGTAAACACGCGCCCGTCTTTATTTTTAAAAGAAATCCTATCACCGGGCAAACGGGTGCGCAAAAACAAAGGCTCTCTAATTTTATCACAAGAAAATGCTTTAGTACACCCTGTCCGCGCCTCATCATAAGAAATAGAAACATCCGCAGAAATCTCCGAAACAAAAGTGGAAGAATCCTCCGCCAAAGCATAAGAAAACCCCGCATACTCCTCATAATCAGCCGAAAAAAATAATACATCATATTCGCGAGAAACAACAACCCCCGGCAAACAAATCCGCCGCCCGGAATGCCCCTCCCGAGCCAGCCGCAAAACATCGGCAACATGCGCCGCAGAAATATCAACCGCCGCCCCGCCTAAAACCTCCGATATTGCAACACGCACAACCCTGCCTGCAATCGCAACATGCAGCCCCAACAACAGCCACACACAAAGTCCCAGCCTCTCCCCGCCAGAAACACCCCGTTCAAAAGCCTCCAAAGCCACACCATGCAAATAATCCTCGTCATCACGTAAACCCGACGCATTTTTAGCAATCACCGCCCGCGCACTAGAATTTACCTCCCGCTCCAAAACAGGAATCACTAAATTACGCACCCGATTACGCGTAAAATCATTACCCGCATTGCTCGTGTCATGCCTGTATTCAATATCCTTCTCAAGCAAAAACTCCTCAATCTCACCACGCGTAACATCAATCAAAGGCCGAACAACCCGCCCATTAACCGCCGGAATCCCACAAAGCCCCTTCAAACCCGCGCCACGGCATAAATTCATAATAACCGTCTCCGCATTATCATCCAAATTATGCCCCACCGCGATACACTCCGCCCCAAACTCCACCCGCGTAATTTCAAATGCCGCATACCGAGCTTCTCGTGCAGCCTCCTCACTAAACCTATCAAAGCTAACCGCCACAACCTTCAGCGGCACGCCCAACCGCCCACACAGCTCCCGCACAAACTCCTCATCACCATCGGACGCCTCCCCGCGCATATTATGATTAACATGCACAGCATAAACGCCCCCACCCAAAACCTCCAGCAACGCAAACAAGAGCGCGACAGAATCCGCACCCCCACTAAGCCCAACAACAACACCACACCTAAGGGCGTCCACAGCCCTAATCTTAGCAATCAAAAAATCCCCTCCCAAACGTCAAAGTCTTTTGAAAGGGGGTTTGGTTTTTCTTTTATCCTACTGTGCGCCCGCTGCTGTAGCGAACGATAAATCCAAGAACTCATCAACATTAATTTTGCCCGAAAGAGCCGGAGTTGATACGGTATCCATGAGATAATTTTGGATATAGGTAAATTCTTCTGCTTTTGGCATGAGTTTATCCATGGAAACGCGTCGGTTGGGGTCTTTGAGGATTGCGCTAACGACTGCTTCGGGTTGGCCGAGGAAGTCTACGGCTGTTTTTATTGTGCTTTCCACGTTTGCGTATACGGACTTACCTGCATCTACGAGGGCAGATATAAATTCTTGTATAACGTCGGGGTTTTCTTTTATGAGGCTGTCGCGTACAACCACGGCGCAGCATGGATGGTCGGCTGTGATTTCTTTGGAAAGGCTCATCACATTACCAAGCCCGTTGTTAACAACCATTGTTCCGAAAGGCTCTGCTACTATATAGCCCGCGATAAAACCATCGGGGTCGTACTCAATCATCATCGGGATTTGCCCCGGCGCAACTACTTCTGTGGTAACATCCTTACCGATACCTACGGAAATGCCTTCCTCCTGCAAGCGTTTATGCAAAAGAACATGGTGCATGGAGGCCTGGAAGGGAATAAGCACGGTTTTGCCTTTAAAATCTGAAAGGCTGCTGATGTTTGCGGCTTTGTTTGCTACAACAATACTACCGTCGCGGTGGCTAAGAAGCAGTAATTTAATATTCTTTTCAGAATAATACATATCCATGGCGTAAGGCGCGAGCATAAATGCTATGTCAATCTCACCGGATTTCATAGCTTCTCCGATTTCGTTCCATCCGAATTTTTTAACGATGTTTAGCTCGGATTTTTGCAGCCCTTTTTCTTTGGTCATACCTAAGATTAGATGGTCGATGATAGGTAAATAACCGACGTTAAGTGTTTTCACAATTACCACTCCTTTTTTTTGATTGGCCCGCAGCCTAGTATTTCAAAAGCGAACGAACATCGCCGCTAAGTATTTCCCTGCCCTTTAAGTCTTCAAGCTCGATAAAGAAAACAGAAGCAACTACCACGCCTCCCATTTCTTCCACCAACTCAACAGTGGCCTTAGCCGTGCCGCCCGTAGCAAGCAAGTCGTCGATAAGCACAAAACGCTTACCCTTAGTCACCGCATCCTTATGAATCTCGATAACAGCCGAGCCATACTCCAAGTCATACTTTTTTTGCACAGTTTCGCCGGGAAGCTTGCCCAACTTGCAGAT